>PPYF01384763.1_pt1 | contig 225155 bp, 211 predicted proteins | sample 1559871 | NCBI WGS metagenome assembly PPYF01 (sample SAMN08240021, study PRJNA423297) | Human gut metagenome, whole genome shotgun sequencing project. | reverse complement strand
TCAAGATACAACGCAAAGGTTCTTTACGTACTTTGTCTGCTTTTGCAGCGATTTTGATAGCACCTTCAGCAGCAGCGAAAGATTCGTGACCAGCCAAGAATGCGAAACATTTAGTTTCTTCGCGGAGCAACATAGCAGCCAAGTTACCGTGGCCGATACCTACTTTACGGTCGTCAGCAACTGAACCCGGGATACAGAATGACTGCAAACCGATACCGATAGCTTCAGCAGCTTCAGCAGCATTTTTGCAACCTTTCTTAAGAGCGATAGCACAACCTACTACATATGCCCATTTTGCATTTTCGAAACAGATAGGCTGAGTTTCTTCACAAGTTTTATAAGGATCAAGACCATACTGTTCGCAGATAGCGTTAGCTTCTTCGATGTCTTTGATACCGTTAGCGTTCAAAGCAGCAAGAATCTGTTTGATACGACGGTCCTGGCTTTCAAATTTTACTTCTCTAATCATATGTTCTTTCCTCCTTATATTATTCGTGACGTGGGTCAATATGTTTAACTGCACCTTGTTCTGCTGTGAAGCGTCCGTAAGTACCTGTTACTTTCTTCAAAGCTTCGTTAGCGTCTGTGCCCTTTTTGATCTCATCCATGAATTTGCCCAGATGAACGAATTCGTATCCGCAGATTTCATCGTTTTCATCCAAAGCGATAGTTTTGATATAGCCTTCAGCCATTTCAAGGTAACGAGGACCTTTAGCCAAAGTACGTTTACAAGCACCCTGCTGAGGAGCACACCAACCGATACCGTGAGTCAAACCTGAAATGTCTTTGATTTCTTTTGATTTCACCCATTTTCCTTCTTCTGGAATTGGAGCCGGACCATGATTAGGTCCTTTTTTTACAACACACATGTGTTCAACTTCGTGTGAATAAGTCATATTCTTTACGTTTTTATTAGTAATAAAAAATAAGTATTTCGTAAACCACGAGATTAAAGATTTTATTCCTTAATCTGCACGCAAAGTTAGTCGTTTTATTTAGTTCTGCAACGGTGTAAACCAAACTTTTTACTACAAATTAAGGATATTTTATCTGAGTGCCTGCTTTTGTAAGGTGTAAATGACAAAATGTTTTTTTCTCTTTCCGAAGAAACCCTTATCTTTGTGTGCATATAAAAAAGCATTGTAATATACCTATATACAGGTAATAATATTCAGGTAATTATGAATAATGATAAGATTAGAGTAAAAGACGAGGCTTTACAGCGTGGAGCGGAAGCTGGAATGGATGAATTTTTGAAAGTATTTACCGATAAATATCTGGAAATTACAGGAGGAGTGATTAATGCCGAAACTATGCCCTTGCTCAACGGGTATCAACACTCTTTGTTAGGGTATCATTTTTTTCGTGAAGAAGTTCTGGAAGGAGGATTTATTCAATTAATACAAAACGGATATGGTCCTTATATTTTCGATAATCCTTTTGCCAAAGCAATGCGTCTGTTTGGAGCTAAAGACTTTTCTAAACTGATATATGATGCAAAGAAAATATATGATGCACATCGTGAAGATTTGGAGAAAGAACGTACAGACGAGGAATTTATGGCTATGTACGAGCAATATGAGGCTTTCGACGACATAGAAGAGGCTTACATGGAGATGGAAGAAATGGTTACTGCTACGATTGCTGAGTACGTAGACGAACATCTTGAACAATTTGCAGAAATAGAAAAATAATGTTAAAATAAGAATGGGGATGCAGTATTGTTTCTTTTCTTTTATTTCTCTTGTAAAATATAATTTAACAATATAAAGACAAAGTTTATGAAAAAAATGAAATTCGTGGTTGTTATGGCGGCTTTTGCGGCTTCTTTGGGGATTACTTCTTGTTTGGATACTTCAAGTTCAGGAGGTACGGGTACATTGACATGGCCTTTTAAAGTAGACTATGATATTATGACAGGTAAGACAATCTTTGTCGATGAAGCTGACAATGAGTACATACCTACTACCACTGTGACTGTTTCTGGAGAAAGATCGGATTTGGCGATGGTTTCTTTCTCTTATGATTATGAACAGTTTGCTGCTCAGGGAGATAGAAAAGATATTACAGTATTGGGAACTCCGGAATATCTTCCTAAAGGTGAAGTAAGTGATGAGGCAATACCGGAAGAAGGAACTGTTTCTCTTTCAGGATTCAATACTCAAAGTTTGTTGATCTGGGGATATAACGACTATTTGATCTTGAACCCCTTGTTTTATGTACACAAGTCAACTACAAATGAGACATTGGATACTGAACTGAAGAATCATAAATTCACTCTTTATTATGATGCAGCAACAAAGGCTGAAAATGATGTGATGAAATTGAAGCTTCGTTATCAGATTTTAAATGTAGAAACAGAAGATGCACTTGCCGATTATACAATGTCTTATTCGTATTGTTATGAGTATTTTGATTTGCGTTCGGCAATCAGAGCTTATGAAACTTTAAACGGTACTTATCCGAAAAAATTAGAGGTTGAATACGAAACTGCTTCTACTTATGTTCCAACAATGGATTCTAAAAAGAAAAGTAAACAAACATATGTTTGCGAAATGCGAGCTCAAGAACAGGCTGAATAATATATCTGAAACTGTATAGAGTACATTTGAGCATGTTTTCTATATAATATATTAAAAGAACATTTCGTATGGAAAATCAGATAAAGAGAGGAGAAATTCTTTCTTTATCTGATTTTTTTTATTGTTTAAGGATATGTGACCGGCTTGTCTTGTTGTGGTGGTGGAGGATGTAGTCGCAGGAGTGAAATAATCTTTAATCCTGTCTGTTTTTCAAAAGTTTCATTATAAAGCCTCTCGTATATTTTCTTCTTTTTTGTATTTTTGCATTTCATACATTTAACAGGAAAGGAGAATTACATTGAGTTATAAAGAAATATTTCAGCGTATAATATTGTTGTTGTCATCGCCTGCAAAGGCGTGGAACGAAATAGCCGAACGGAAAGAGGGGAGATTGGTAATGCCTAATTTCGTCTATCCGATGATTGGCTTGTGTGGCTTGTCGGAGTTCGGAGGTGCATTTATCGGGAGAGAGTTTAGTCCCGATGTATTTCAGATTGCCTTGACACAGTGCTGTGCACTGGCTGTAGCTTTGTTTGGAGGCTTCTTTTTAGCTGCTTATCTGGTAGATAAGATAGGACGCCGTTGGTTTGACCGTGCAGACTCGTACGATAGAATACTGGAGTTTGTGGGATATTCTATGGTTGTGACTTTTGTATTGGATATTGTCAGTGGGCTTTTCTCTATCATGCTGTTGCATTGGATTTTGCAGATTTATACCATTGTTGTCGTGTTTGAGGGAGCGAGACAGATGCTGAAAGTGGCGGAAGACAAACTGACAGGTTATACGGTGGTAATGACCTTGATAGTATTGGTTTGTCCGGCAATTATTGAATTTGTATTTACTAAGTTATCTATAATATTGAACTGATGAAACCTACTGCAAGTAATATTAATATAAAAAATAAGCGTGCTTCGTTCGATTATGAATTTATCGATACCTATACGGCAGGTATTGTGCTGACAGGTACGGAAATAAAATCAATCCGTCAGGGAAAAGCCAGTCTGGTAGATACATTCTGTTTTTTTTCGAAGGGTGAATTGTGGGTGAAGAATATGCACGTGGCCGAGTACTTCTACGGTTCGTACAATAATCATGCAGCTCGTCGTGATCGTAAGTTGCTGCTTACCAAGAAAGAGTTGCGTAAGTTGGAGCGTGGTACACGGGAAACAGGTTTTACTATTGTCCCCACTCGTTTGTATATCAACGAAAAAGGACTTGCCAAACTGGTAATTGCCTTGGCAAAAGGTAAAAAACAGTACGATAAACGTGAGTCTTTGAAAGAAAAAGATGATAAGCGCATGATGGACAGAATGTTCAAACGATAGTTTATTGTGCCATATATATGATTTTTTGATTTTATAGTTTTGAGAGTTTTTGAATTTGTGAAATGCGACAACAGATAAAAGAGCGTATCTTGGTGCTCGACGGAGCAATGGGTACGATGATACAGCAATACAACTTGACAGAGAGTGATTTCAGAGGCGAGCGTTTCAGAGAAATACAAGGACAGTTGAAAGGAAACAATGACCTGCTGTGCCTGACTCGTCCGGATGTCATTGAGGAAATTCACCGGCGCTATCTCGAAGCGGGAGCCGATATTATAGAAACCAATACATTCAATGCAACCCGTGTGTCAATGGCCGATTATCATATGCAGGACTATTGCCGGGAAATCAATCTGGAGGCAGCTCGTCTGGCACGACGTCTTGCCGATGAATACACCCAAAAGAATCCGGAGAAGCCACGCTTTGTAGCAGGATCGGTAGGTCCTACCAATAAAACCTGTTCGATGAGTCCCGATGTCAACAATCCGGCTTTCCGTGCTCTGACTTACGATGAACTTCTGGAGGCGTATTGTGAACAGATGGAGGCTCTGATTGAAGGAGGAGTAGATGCTATTCTGATTGAAACCATATTCGATACGCTTAATGCCAAGGTAGCTATACAAGCTGCCGAATTGTCTATGCAGAAAATGGGGCGCAAGCTTCCTCTGATGCTGTCGGTTACGGTTTCGGATATTGCCGGACGTACTTTATCCGGACAGACGCTTGATGCCTTCCTCGCATCGGTACAGCATGCCGAATTATTTTCTGTAGGATTAAACTGCTCGTTCGGTGCCAGACAGCTGAAACCATTCTTAGAACAGCTGGCCAAGCGTGCTCCTTATTATATCAGTGCTTATCCTAACGCCGGATTGCCTAATAGTTTGGGACAATACGACCAGTCGCCCGAGGAGATGGCTGCCGAGGTGAAGGAATACATTGATGAGGGGCTGGTCAATATCATAGGTGGATGTTGTGGAACGACCGAAGAATATATCGCCCGTTATCAGGATTTGATAAAGGATGCCAAGCCTCATACACCAGCTCCTAAACCAGAATCTTTGTGGCTGTCGGGACTGGAACTTCTGGAGGTTACTCCCGAAATTAATTTTGTCAATGTGGGAGAGCGATGCAATGTTGCGGGTTCGCGTAAGTTCCTTCGTCTCATCAACGAGAAAAAATACGAGGAAGCACTTTCTATAGCCCGTCAGCAGGTAGAAGACGGTGCGCTGGTTCTTGATATCAACATGGACGACGGTCTGCTTGATGCTGCCGAAGAAATGACTACCTTCCTGAATCTCATTGCTTCGGAACCCGAAATAGCCCGTGTCCCTCTTATGATAGATTCTTCCAAGTGGGAAGTAGTACTGGCCGGTTTGAAATGCGTACAGGGAAAATGTATTGTCAACTCCATCTCACTGAAAGAAGGAGAAGATATCTTTATAGAGCATGCCCGTACAATCCGTCGTTACGGAGCAGCAGTCATTGTAATGGCATTCGATGAAAAAGGACAGGCGGATACCTTTGCACGCAAGATAGAAGTGTGCGAACGTGCTTATCGTATTCTGACCGAAAAAGTCGGTTTTGCTCCTCAAGATATTATTTTCGACCCCAATGTGCTGGCTGTAGCTACGGGGATTGAAGAACATAATAATTATGCCGTCGATTTTATTCAGGCTACTGGATGGATTCGAAAACATTTACCCGGTGCACATATTAGCGGAGGTGTAAGTAACCTTTCGTTCTCGTTCCGTGGAAATAACTATATCCGCGAAGCAATGCATGCGGTATTTTTGTATCATGCTATCCGTGAGGGAATGGATATGGGTATTGTCAATCCGGCTACATCGGTATTGTATACTGATATTCCAGCCGATGTACTGGAGCGCATAGAAGATGTAGTGTTGAACCGTCGTCCCGATGCAGCCGAACGCTTGATAGAAACGGCTGAGCGTTTGAAGGCGGAAAAAGAAAATAAAGATACTTCTGCAGCTGCTGTCAATCATCTGAAATGGCGTGAGGGTACTACGGTAGAGGAGCGCTTGCAATATGCATTGGTAAAGGGGCTGGGCGATTTTCTGGAAGAAGACTTGCAGGAGGCTTTGAGCCGCTATCCTAATGCAGTGAGCATTATCGAAGGTCCGCTTATGGCGGGTATGAATCATGTGGGTGATTTGTTTGGCGTAGGAAAGATGTTTCTTCCACAGGTGGTGAAGACTGCCCGTACCATGAAGAAGGCAGTGGCTATTCTTCAACCGTATATTGAAGCCGGAAAGCAAGAGGGCGCACGTAGTGCAGGAAAAATTCTGGTTGCTACGGTAAAGGGTGACGTGCATGATATCGGAAAGAATATTGTTTCGGTGGTGATGGCATGCAATGGCTATGAAGTGATTGATCTTGGAGTAATGGTGCCGGCTGAGCAGATTGTAGAAACTGCTATTCGTGAGAAAGTGGACATTGTAGGTTTGAGCGGGCTGATTACGCCGTCGCTCGAAGAAATGGTGCATGTAGTGTCCGAGATGGAGCGTGCCGGGCTGGATATTCCGGTACTTATCGGAGGGGCTACTACATCCAAACTGCATACCGCACTGAAGATTGCTCCGGCTTATCATGCGCCGGTAGTGTATATGCGCGATGCATCGCAGAATGCTTCTGTAATGGCCAAGTTGCTGAGTCCGGAACAATGTCCGGCTTTTGTGGAAGAACTGCAAAGCGAGTATCGTGAACTTTGTGAGAAGAGTGGAAAGAAAGTCGTAAAGACCGTTTCACTGGAGGAAGCACAGAAAAATAAACTGAATCTTTGGGATTAAAGCAGGAGGAGGATAGGATATGACGATGCAGATACGCTTGGCTGAAGCACACGATTTGGACAGGCTGATGGAGATATTCGAGGCGGCCCGTACTTTTATGGTATCTGTCGGAAATGCTCATCAGTGGATAAACGGTTATCCGCAGCGGGAACTGATTGCCGGGGAAATAGCTGCTTCGCATTGCTATGTGTGTACGACAGAGTCGGGTGATATTGTGGGTACTTTCTGTTTTATACAGGGTCCCGATCCTACTTATGCGCGTATTGAAGATGGAAATTGGCTGGATGAAGAACCTTATTATGTCATTCATCGTCTGGCTTCCGATGGGTCGTATCGTGGAGTAGCAGCTCAATGCATAGACTGGTGTCGGAATCGTTCTGCCAATTTGCGTGTCGATACGCATGCAGACAATAAAGTGATGCAGCATATTCTTGAGAAGCAAGGATTTGTACGATGTGGCATTATTTATGTAGCCAATGGTACACCGCGTATTGCTTATCAGAGCCGGAAATATTCGGAGTAGATAAAGTATTAGTAATAAGAACTATATCTTTTTAATACCCGTTGAGTGTTATATTCGGCGACGTCGTATGTACAGCCGGCGTCGCTGGCTGTGCAGTTGTCGTGGTCGGCCGGATATCCGGCGTCGTCAATTGTACCGCTGTTCAGCAAGCAGATTATTTTGCTCAAATACATAGCAGGGAGTTTATAAGCTCCTTTTATATAAGCCCGATTTTTTCGGGCTTTTTTTATGTTCTTGGTTAATAATTATTAATATGGAAATATTTTCCTATGGAAATTTTTGTATCTCGCAATAATATTATTCCTTTGTAAAAAGTTTCCATTAGAAAATAATTACATTGTAAAGTTATGAAATATATTATCATTGGTGGAGTAGCAGGAGGAGCAACAGCTGCTGCCCGTATTCGCAGAAATACAGAGAATGCAGAAATTATTGTATTCGAAAAAGGTGCTTACATTTCGTATGCAAACTGTGGTTTGCCTTATTATATAGGAGGAGTGATTGAGGAACGCGACCGTCTGTTTGTACAGACACCCGAAGCTTTTGGAAAGCGTTTTAATATCGATGTACGTACCCGTTCGGAAGTAATCGCTATCAACCCTGAACAGAAGTCGGTCACAGTACGTGCAGCAGATGGTTCTACTTATCAGGAAACCTATGATAAACTCTTGTTATCGCCGGGAGCTTCTCCGGTAGTACCCCCTCTTCCGGGAATAGACAGTGAGGGCATATTTACATTGCGAAATGTATACGATACAGACCGTATTAAAAACTATATGCAGGAAAGACCGGTAAAACGGGCTGTCATAGTAGGAGGTGGTTTTATCGGACTGGAGATGGCCGAAAACCTGCATCATGCCGGTGCTGAGGTAAGTGTGGTAGAGATGGCCAATCAGGTAATGGCGCCGATTGACTATTCGATGGCTTCTCTGGTGCACGAACATTTGCAGGAACAGGGAGTGCGTCTGTATTTGGAGCAGGCGGTTGAGGCTTTCGAAAAGACTGCTTCCGGAATATCTGTCAAGTTTAAGTCGGGAGTATCGGTGGAGGCTGATATGGTGCTTCTTTCTATCGGAGTGCGTGCAGAAACTCGTCTGGCGGCAGAAGCAGGTTTGAAGTTGGGCGAGATGAAGGGTATTTATGTAGACGAGTACTTGCAGACGTCCGATGAGTCTATCTATGCAGTAGGCGATGCTATCGAATATCCTCATCCTATAACCGGAAAGCCTTGGCTGAACTTCCTTGCCGGACCGGCTAATCGTCAGGCTCGTATTGTGGCAGACAATATGGTGTTTGGAAACAAAGTGAAGTATGAAGGCTCCATCGGCACTTCTATAGCAAAAGTCTTTGAAATGACTGTGGCTTCTACAGGACTTCCTGCCAAGCGTCTGAAACAGTTTGGTATACCTTATCTTTCGGCTACAATTCACTCTGGTTCACATGCAGGGTATTATCCGGGAGCTTTGCAGATGGATATTAAGATTACTTTCTCTCCGCAAGACGGCAGATTGTATGGTGCGCAGATTGTGGGATACGATGGGGTAGACAAACGTATAGACGAGTATGCATTGGTTATCAAACATCTGGGAACCGTATACGATTTGATGTCTTTGGAGCATGCCTATGCACCTCCTTTCTCCTCGGCCAAAGATCCGGTTGCCGTATCGGGTTATGTGGCAGGAAATATTTTGTCGGGAAAGATGACACCGCTTTACTGGCGTGAACTGCAGCAGACTGATTTAAGCGCAGTGACACTGGTTGATGTGCGTACTGCAGATGAGTTTGCTTTGGGAACAATCAAGGGGGCTGTGAACGTACCGCTCGATGAGTTACGCTCTCGTATGGCAGATCTTCCAAAGGATAAGCCAGTATATCTTTTCTGTGGTGTAGGCTTGCGTGGTTACCTGGCATCGAATATATTGAAAGACAACGGATATAAGGATGTACGTAATCTGATAGGTGGTATCAAGACTTATAAAGCTGCTGTGACCCCGGTAAATCCTCCTTCGGCATGTAGCGGAACTCATACTCAGACAGTTTCTGCACAAGCTCAACCGGTTGGTGAGAAGGTGGTGAAAGTGATAAAGGTAGATGCTTGTGGTATACAGTGTCCCGGTCCTATCATGAAACTGAAAAAGAATATGGAAGACTTGAGCGAGGGAGAACGTCTGGAGGTGACATCTACAGACATGGCCTTCCCGCGCGATGCAGAAGCATGGTGCCGTACAACGGGACATCGATTTATCTCTAAAAGTTCGGAAAAGGGTACATATAAAGTTGTGGTAGAGAAACATACTGCTCTGCCTGCTTCGAAGGAAACCTCATTGCCGGCAGATATGGGAAAAACTTTTATTGTCTTTAGTGATGATTTGGATAAGGTTTTGGCTACTTTTGTACTCGCCAATGGAGCAGCAGCTACCGGCAAGAAGGTGACTCTTTTCTTTACCTTCTGGGGACTGAATGCGATAAAGAAAGTACATAAGCCTCGTGTGGAGAAAGATATCTTCGGGCGTATGTTTGGTTGGATGCTTCCGTCTCATTCCCGAAAGCTGAAACTCTCTAAAATGAATATGGGAGGCATGGGTACCGGTATGATGCGCTATATCATGCGTAAAAAAGGTATCGACTCATTGGAACAGCTTCGTCAGCAGGCTATCGACAATGGAGTGGAGTTTATTGCTTGCCAGATGTCGATGGATGTAATGGGAGTGAAGAAAGAGGAGTTGCTCGACAATGTGACGTTGGGTGGAGTAGCTACCTATATGGAGCGTGCAGAGCAGGCCAATGTAAATTTGTTCATTTGATTTTTTATGGAAAAAATAAAATGCATTTGTATTATGAGAGAGCTGTTTACGGCTCTCTCTGATTTAGAGTCTCGTTTGATGGATACTTACGGTGTTTCATTGAATGAGGCTATGGTATTGTGTAGTATTGGAAATGAGAGGGTATCTGCCGGTGTAGTGATAGAGCGTACCGGACTTTCTGCTTCGCATGCTTCCAAGGTACTGGGAGCTGCAGAAAAGAAAGGTTTTCTGACTCGTGTGTTGGGTGAACAGGATAAAAGACAGATGTATTTTACCTTGACAGAGGAGGCGAAAAATGTGTTAACTCGTATCAAGGACCATGGGGTGGAAGTTCCCGATGTATTACTTCCTTTATTTAAAGAAGCCTGAGGGGTAAAAAAGATGAAGAAGAAGTTTAAACTGGAAGTGCCGGGAGGAGCAGACCGAGTGTTGCTGCATACGTGTTGTGCACCTTGCTCATCGGCTATTATTGAGTGTTTGTTGCAGCACGGTGTACGCCCTACCATTTATTATTGCAATCCTAATATTTATCCGTTGCAGGAGTATCTTATCCGTAAAGATGAATGTACGCGTTATGCACAGTCATTGGGATTGGATATTGTAGATGCTGATTACAATCATGAGGCATGGCGCTGTGCGATGGAAGGATTGGAGAACGAACCTGAGCGTGGGGGACGCTGCTTGAAATGTTTTAAACTACGTCTGAAAGAAACTGCATGTTATGCACACGAAAATGGATTTCCTGTAATTACTACCACCTTGGCCTCGTCGCGCTGGAAGAGTCTGGAACAGATTAATGAGGCTGGACAAAAGGCTGTTGCCGCGTATCCGGATGTTATCTGGTGGGATCAGAACTGGAGGAAAGGTGGATTGAGCGAGCGTAGGATAGCTATCATTAAGGAATATAACTTTTACAATCAGCAGTATTGTGGCTGTGAGTTTAGTATGAGAAAAACAGAGACGCCGGAATCAAATTCTTTGTAATTTGTAGAATGTGAATGAGAGGGGATATTGTCTTTTTGTAATTAAATAGTCAAATATTTGACTATTTAGGAAATTCGTACTACCTTTGCATCCGTTAAGAGAAAATTGAGTAATGAATAGAGAAGGAAGCGAATTTCGTGAACTTATGTTGCAGGTATTTCGTACCCGAATGGCTTTTCGTCGTTCTATGCAACGGACATTAAAGAAAAACAATGCCGGAATTACATTTGAGATGTTGCAGGTGTTGAGTAGTTTATGGCGCGAGCAGGGGATAACTCAACAGGTATTGGCAGAACGTACTGCAAAAGACAAGGCTTGTCTGACCAATTTGATGAATAACCTGGAAAAGAAAGGGTACGTATATCGTCAGGAAGATCCGAATGACCGGCGGAATAAACTGGTCTTTCTTACTCCGGAGGGAGAAAATTTTCGTGAACAGATTCGTCCGATATTGGACCAGGTATATGTGTATGCCGAACGTGCGATAGGATTAGAAGGAATCAGGACCATGATGTCGGAATTGAAAGCTGTATATGATGTACTTGAAAATAGCTAAAAAGGTATTGTGTGCAGCGATATGTTGTACTCCTACTATCGTGGAGGCTTCTTTACCTTCGGATTCTTTATTTCTTACACTCGACCGTCTTTTTGAATGGGGAGTTGAACATAATCTTCAGTTGAAGGCCGACCGGATTCAGCTGGAGATGGCAGAAGAACGTATCAAAACAGCTTCTTCCATGAAATTGCCGGACATTCAGATTGGTCTGAAGGGAGGTGTATTGGGGCAGCCTGTCGTCTTTGAACATGGTTTGTCTGATGCAACTTATCCGGATACACCGGATTGGTCACAGAATTATGCAGTGGATTTCACTCAGCCCTTGTATGAAGGTGGAAAAATCCGTTATGCGGTGAAAAAAGCCCAACTGGAACATCAAGCTGTATCTTTACAGACTGATGCACATCGTGCTGCATTGAAACTGGATTTATTGGAGAAATACATGTCTCTTTTCAGCTTATATAAACAGCATGAAATTTTGTCGCGCCAGATTGAAGAGTCGGAACTGCGTTTGTTTGACATTCGTCGGATGAAACGTGAGGGGTTGATTACGAATAATGATGTGCTTCGTAGCGAAATGCAACTTACACGCGACCGTTTGTCTTTGACTGAAGTTGAGAATAATATCAGGTTGTTTTCACAACAGCTTACTATTTTGTTGGGTATTAAGGAAGATTATCTGTTAAAACCGGATACCACTTTGTTTTCGATGCCTGTTTTGTTGGAGGATTATGAAGCTTATTGGGAAGAAGCATATCGGGAAGAACCTTCTTTGAAATGGCTTCGGAAACAGACTGAGTTGGCTAAAAATGAGGTGAAAGGAGTGCGTTCTGCATCGCTTCCTCAAGTATCTCTTTATGCATCAAATACATTGGCACGACCTATATCGCGTACAATGGCCGATTTGTATAATAATAACTGGAACATTGGTCTTTCTTTGTCGTATTCGTTGTCTTCGCTTTATAAGAACAATCATAAGAAGAAAGAGAGTCGGCTGGCTGTTTATGCTCGTCAGAATGAGGAGGAACTTCAATTGCAACATTTGCGTGTAGAGATTCGTACAGCTTATCTTCGGCATCAGGAAGCATTGAAGGAGGTGGAGGCTCTTCAGCTTTCTGTACGTCAGGCAGAAGAGAATTATCGTATTATGCAAAACCGTTATATGAATCAGTTGGCAATTCTGACCGATTTGTTGGATGCGAATACGGTACGTCTTAATGTGGAGTTGCAGCTGACCAATGCCCGTACACGGGTTATTTATACTTATTATCAGCTTCAGAAGGTTTGTGGAAGATTATAAAAAGAAGAATATGTCACAAGAGTTACAAGTTAAGCATAAGAAATTAAAGAAACTACGTTTACAAAATATATTGTTGAATATATTATGTATTGTTTTGGCTGTCTCTGGTTTATGGTGGACTGCAACTTATTTTTGGAAGTATATTAATTATGAAGTGACCAATGATGCTTTTGTAGATCAGTATGTGGTTCCTTTGAATATCCGTGCTACCGGTTATGTGAAAGAAGTGCGGTTTAAGGAGCATCAGTATGTGCATCGTGGAGATACTTTGTTGGTATTGGATAACAGGGAGTATCAGATTAAGGTAAAAGAAGCAGAAGCAGCTTTGTTGGATGCCCGGGGAGCACAGGAAGTTCTGCACTCAGGTATTCAGACCTCGCAGACAAATGTAGCTGTGCAAGAGGCAAATATAGCTGAGGCAAAAGCTAAACTCTGGCAGTATGAGCAAGACTATCATCGCTTTGAACGTCTGCTGAAAGAGGAGTCTGTACCGGAGCAGCAATACGAACAAGCGAAGGCTGCATATGAAGCTGCTCAGGCGCGATACGATGCATTGATTGGGCAAAAAAAGGCCGCATTGTCTCAGTATTCGGAAACCAGCAAGCGAACAACCAGTGCCCAGGCAGCTATCTTGAGAAAAGAAGCTGATGTAGATTTGGCTAAATTGAATTTGTCGTATACCGTATTGGTTGCTCCATATGATGGCTATATGGGAAGACGTACATTGGATGTTGGACAGCTTGTGCAAGCCGGACAGGTGATTTCTTATCTGGTTAGGAGTGAAGATAAATGGATTACGGCTAATTATAAGGAAACACAAATCTCCAATATTTACATAGGGCAGGAGGTTCGTATAAAAGTGGATGCATTGCCAGGACGTGTCTTTAAAGGAAGAGTCAGTGCTATTTCGGAAGCTACTGGCTCAAAGTATTCATTGGTTCCTACTGATAATTCTGCGGGTAATTTTGTGAAAGTGCAGCAGCGTATTCCGGTGCGTATTGATTTGGAAGATGTACAACTTGAAGATATGCAGAAATTACGGGCGGGTATGATGGTAGAAACAGAAGCTTTACGTCGATGATAAAGATGGCTCAATTGGGACTTCCGGTAAGGAAGTGGGTACCTGACTGGCTTGCATTGGCAAGTGTGTTTATTGTGATTTTGCCAGTGACAATGCTGAATGGTTCGTATACAGGAAGCATGCTGGAAGTTTCGAATACGTTAGGTACAAATACAGAAGATATAACAATGGGGTATTATGCTGCTTCTGCCGGTATGGCTGTAGCATATCCTATTGTCCCTAAAATATTGGATAGTTTTTCTGCAAAGTTTCATTTGCTGTGTAATCTTGTTCTCCAATTTTTTCTCAGTTGGATTTGTGCCCGTTCGCAGAATGTGGATGTATTGATTGTGTGCAGTTTTGTGATTGGTTTCATGAAAGGCTTTCTGATGCTGTGGTTTATCCGTTATGCACAGACGATTTTCAGTCCTAAGAAGATTCGAAGTGAATTTTATTCTTATTTTTATCCTTTGGTGTATGGAGGAGGACAGCTTTCCATGGTACTGACTGCAGAACTGGCTTATCATTACAATTGGAAGTATATGTATTATTTTATGATGGCTTTATTGTTGCTGTCTATTCTGACTGTAATCGTTTGCTATCGTCATAATCGTCCTTTAAAATCCATCCCATTATCAGAGCTGCACATACGGGAAATGTTTCTTATTTCTGTGGCATTGCTGATGTTGATGTATGTGTTCAATTACGGAAAGGTATTGGACTGGATGGCTTCAGAAAAGATTTGCTGGTATATTGTAATAGCTCCTGTTTTGGTCGCTTTTTTCATTTGGATTCAGCGACATTCCCGAAAACCTTATGTAAGTTTGATGCCGCTTTATCATACTAAAACAATTATCGGATATTTCTATATGATGTTGGTCATGTTTTTCAGTACGTCTACTACTCTGCTTACCAACTATTTGTCCGTTATCTTGAAAGTAGATACGACACATACTTATTCTCTGTATATTTTTCTGTTGCCGGGATATGTATTGGGGGCATTTATCTGTTTTTGGTGGTTTCGTTGGCAGCGTTGGCGCTTCCGTTTTCTGATAGCAGGAGGAATGGGATGTTTTGCTGTTTTCTTCGGAGTTTTATATTTTGGAATTTCGCCGGATAGCACGTATGAAATGCTTTACTTTCCTGTCTTCTTACGTGGAGTAGGGATGTTGACGCTGATTATAGCTTTTGCTTTGTTTGCAGTAGAAGACTTGAACCCAAAGTTCTTATTATCGAATGCTTTTTTTCTGATAATATTCCGCTCTGTTTTGACTCCTATTGCAGCTACATCTTTTTATAGTAATATGCTTTATCATTTGGAGCAGAAATACATGTTTTCTTTGTCGGAAACTATGACGGAGGTGGATCCACTCTCTTCTATGAAATTTTCTCAGGCATTGACCAGTAATCTTTCTCAGGGGCATGGATATATGGAGGCTACTCAGCTGGCTACTTCAACACTTTATACTACTTTACAGCAGCAAAGCTTATTGTTAGCTTTAAAAGAAATGCTGGGATGGCTTTTTGTCGTGACATTGGTGATTGCTGTGATATCACGCTTTATACCTTTCCATAAGACTATTCGTGTAACATTTGCTAAAACAGGAGATGATATGGTATAAGCTTTTGTGATAAAAAAAGTAAAGGTCGGTAAACTATATGTACCGACCTTTACTTTTATTTTCCAAATTCAATAATCATAGATTGGTGTGCTGCTAAAATCAAGTTTTGGGTAAAATCTACTTTTTTTCCACTTGAGATATCTTTCCCTTCCTTGTGATCTTTTGTCAAGATGTTGTAATGATTGTTGGGCAGTACTTGTTCTTTGTCGGTACTGTTTAAAACAATCATTTCGGTTTTGCTTTCATTAGTACGAACATACACGTATATTCCGTTCTGCGGAATATGGTACTTTACAGTTTTGTTTTCTAACATCTTCTTGTTTAGTTTTGATTTGCGGGTGCAAAGATATACAGCAGTCTTATCAAGTAAGAATAAAAATTGGGAAAATATGAGATTCCTTTTGTTTTTAATGACATAAATCAATAGTTTAGATTTTGATTTTTGCCTAAAAATGATATAAAAAAGAAGAGACCCTTGATAAGAGCCTCTTCTTATAGTGTATAAATAAACATCTTTTAGATAAGGAATCCCAGTAAAATACCGGCAGCAACGGCAGAACCGATAACACCCGCTACGTTAGGACCCATGGCATGCATCAAGAGGTAGTTGCTTGGATCGTATTCCAAACCGACAACCTGCGAAATGCGGGCTGAGTCGGGAACTGCAGATACACCTGCGTTTCCGATAAGCGGATTGATTTTATTTTCTTTCTTCAGAACCAGATTGAATATCTTGACAAATAAAACTCCGGATGCAGTCGCGATTACAAATGATAACGCTCCCAATGCAAAGATTTTGATAGAGTCCATGGTAAGGAATTCGGAAGCTTGAGTAGAAGCACCTACTGTGAGTCCCAACAAAATGGTAATAGTGTCAATCAGCGGACCACGGGCAGTTTCTGCCAAACGGCGTGTAACTCCACTTTCTTTCAAAAGATTACCGAAGAAAAGCATACCCAGCAACGGCAGACCTGACGGTACAAGGAAGCAAGTCAGCAACAGACCTACGATAGGGAACATTACTTTCTCTGTATGTGATACAGCACGAGGAGCTTTCATTTTAATCAGACGTTCATGTTTGGTGGTCAGTAAACGCATGATAGGCGGTTGTATCACTGGAACTAATGCCATGTATGAGTAGGCTGATACAGCAATCGCTCCCATGAGGTTAGGTGCCAGTTTGGAGGAGAGGAAGATAGCCGTAGGACCGTCTGCTCCACCGATAATACCGATAGCGGCAGCTTGCATCGGATCGAATCCGATTGCCAGTGCAATCATATAAGCTCCAAATATACCGAATTGAGCGGCTGCACCGATTAGCATCAGTTTCGGATTTGATATCAAAGCCGAGAAGTCGGTCATGGCACCAATTCCCAGGAAGATAAGCGGCGGATACCATCCGGATGTAACTCCCTGATAGAGAATGTTGAGCACGGAGCCTTCTTCGTAAATACCTACTTTCAATCCGGCTTCCATATTGAATGGAATATTGCCTATCAGAATACCAAATCCGATAGGAATGAGCAACATTGGCTCAAATTCTTTTGCTACGGCAAGATAAATGAAGAATATACCGATGAGCAGCATGATAATATGCTGGTATGTTGCATTGTAGAAGCCGGTATATGTCCAGAAATCTGCCAAGTTATTTTGTAAAAAACTAACAAATTCTCCCATAATTATTCAATGATTATAAGGTCCGTACCTTCCAGAATAGATTCTCCTTTGCTGACATTGATTGCTGTCACTTTACCGTCGCGGTCAGACTTGATATCGTTTTCCATTTTCATGGCTTCCAGTATCATCAGTGTTTGTCCGCGTTTTACAGTATCTCCTTCTTTTACTTTAATTTCCAGAATAACACCTGGTAACGGTGATTTAATACCCGATTTACCACCACTTACAGCAGGTCTGCTGATTGGAGTAGGAGGTGCTGCCGGTGTAGTAGATTCAGTACGTACTACAGGTTTGATTTTGGGTTTAGCCTGTTTTTCCAATTCTACAGTGTATGAAGTACCGTTTACTTCTACACGTACGTTGTTGTCTTCTATATCGCCTACAGTTACTTTATAGAGATTACCGTTAATTTTATATTTATATTCTTTCATTGTTTTATTCTTTAGAGATTATTTTTTATGAGGCGTTTCGCGCAAAGTATAGATTTTTGAACTCCAAGGAGAATAGCTTCGTTTCACACGGCTGATGGTAAGAATGGTTTCTTCCACATCATGGTCGGCTCCTTGAGCTTCGTGAAGTGCCATTGAAATAGCAGCGATGATTTCTCCCGGTGCTTCTCCCAGTCCTTTTTCTTTTGCTTCTTGTTTATCTGTAATATTATGTGCTTTCATTGCATTGCGCTTACGCAAAACGATGGCTGTCTTACCGATAAATTTAAAGCAGATATAAAGCAGAATCAATCCTAAGAATACGACACTCATGGCAGAAATAGCCATACCGATTCCGGCTGGGTCGTGTTGTTCGAATTTATCCATTTTAGGATTGCTTTCTATCGTCTTGTTGTTAGTACTTGGAGTTACATACTTTTCAGCACTGTCGTCTTTTACCTCCCACTGGTTGTCTGCGTCACTGACGCGTGCATACGATTGGTTGGCTTTTAGAATGCCGGCAGGTACTACGACCTGGTCCAGAAGTTTACGTCCCGAGTCATAAAGACCAATCCAGTTGGCATTGTTTTTGTCTAATACAAAATTGGTATGGAATGTTCCTCTTCTTGGAGTCCCGTCTGCCCAGAATAAAGTATGCTGGCGTGGTTTGATGCTGGTCAACACATCACCTTTAGGAATAAAATAGGTAATGGTATCTCCTGGCTGACTGCTTACTTTCAGCAGACATCCTGCCAGATCGGCTGTGCTATATGCTTTATTGAATATTTCAATCCATCCGCTGTGAATACCATAATCGTCTTGGAAGTTACTTTGATTGTCTACTAAGACTTCATTAATCACCAGCTTGTTGTTCGGTTTCTGCTTGGTGCAGGAACTGAAAACAGCCAACAGCAGCAAGGATAGGAATATTCCGGCTTTATGTTTGTTCATAAATACTCTTTTTTTAAGGTTATTACAATGGAATATTGCCATGTTTCTTGGCTGGATTGCTCAATTTCTTGGTCTGTAACTGCTGCAATGCACGAATGATACGGAAACGTGTATTGCGTGGCTCTATTACATCATCGATATAGCCATACTTGGCAGCATTGTACGGATTGGCAAACAGTTTGGTATATTCTGCTTCTTTTTCAGCCATGAATGCTTTAGGATCTGCAGCTTCTTTGGCTTCTTTTGCATACAATACTTCTACGGCTCCGGCACCACCCATTACTGCGATTTCTGCAGTAGGCCATGCATAGTTCATGTCGCCTCTCAACTGCTTACAGCTCATTACGATATGTGAACCTCCATACGATTTACGTAAAGTAACTGTAACTTTAGGAACAGTAGCTTCGCCGTATGCATACAACAGTTTGGCTCCATGCAGAATGACTGCGTTATATTCTTGTCCGGTACCCGGAAGGAATCCTGGAACATCGACTAAAGATACGATAGGAATGTTGAATGCGTCGCAGAAGCGTACGAAGCGTGCACCCTTACGAGATGCATTGCAGTCTAATACTCCGGCAAGGAATTTAGGCTGGTTTGCCACGATACCTACAGACTGACCGTTGAAACGTGCGAAACCGATAATGATATTTTTGGCAAAGTCACGTTGTATTTCAAGGAATTCACCGTTGTCTACAATAGCTCCGATGACTTCGTACATATCGTATGGCTTGTTAGGACTGTCGGGGATAATTTCGTTTAAGGAATCCTCCAGACGGTCGATAGGGTCTGTACAGTCTACATAAGGAGGTTCTTCCAGGTTGTTCTGAGGAATGTAGCTCAGCAACTTGCGGATTAATGCCAGACCTTCTTCTTCGGTTGCAGCAGTAAAGTGAGTTACTCCCGAACGGGTAGAATGTACACTGGCACCTCCCAGATTTTCCTGTGAAACGTCTTCGCCTGTTACGGTCTTCACTACTTTAGGGCCGGTAAGGAACATATACGATGTACCTTCCATCATTAAAGTAAAGTCTGTCAATGCCGGAGAATACACTGCACCACCGGCGCAAGGACCAAAGATACCCGAAATCTGAGGAATTACTCCCGAAGCAAGAATGTTACGCTGGAAAATTTCAGCATATCCTGCTAGTGCATTGATACCTTCCTGAATACGTGCACCACCCGAGTCGTTAATACCGATACAAGGAGCACCCATTTTCATGGCCATATCCATCACTTTGCAGATTTTCTGAGACATAGTTTCCGACAAAGAACCTGCCGATACGGTAAAGTCCTGTGCAAATACATATACCAGACGTCCTTCAATTGTACCATAACCAGTTACGACACCATCGCCCAGATAATGTTTCTTGTCCATACCGAAGTTTGTACAACGGTGTTTGACAAACATATCCATTTCTTCGAAACTGCCCTCATCCAATAGCATAGCGATACGTTCGCGGGCTGTATATTTTCCTTTTGCGTGCTGTTTTTCGATTGCTTTTTCACCACCACCCAAACGAGCCTGGGCACGTAGTTCAATCAGCTCTTTTACTTTTTCAAGTTGGTTACTCATGGTATTAGAATATTTATTGATTGATAAATAAAAGATGGAGATTTCAGGCTTGCAGCAGCAAAGAGAGGAAAGAGTTGAAAGCAAAAGGTTAACACAAGATTGCATTCTGAACATAGCGAAGGGATAATTTCGGCAAAGCCTGTCTCATGATTGTATTTGAGATTTTCGCTACGTTCAGAATGTCAAAAACGATATTATCATTTTGTTTTGATACACCTCTATTTCTTTTTGCAGTTGCTGAATCCTGAAAAATCAGTTCATCTTCTGAAATTATTTTTCACATAATTCGGTCAGGATTCCCATTGTAGATTTTGGATGTAAGAATGCAATATTCAATCCTTCTGCTCCTTTGCGTGGAGCTTTGTCGATGAGCCGGATACCCTGGGTTTCTGCTTCTGCCAGTGCATTGGCTACTCCGTCTTCTACTGCAAATGCTACATGATGTACTCCCATGCCTCTGTTTTCTATAAATTTGGCAATTGTACTTTCCGGACAAGTCGGTTCAAGCAACTCCAGTTTGGTATCGCCACATTTAAGAAAGGCTGTTCTGACTTTCTGATCTTCTACAGTCTCAATATTATAGCATTTTAAACCAAGTACGTTTTCGTAATAAGGAAGGGCTTCTTCGATGCTTTTTACAGCAATACCCAAATGTTCGATGTGAGAAATTTTCATAATCGTGTTGTTTTTTATTGGTATTAAGCTTAAAGTTTCATTTATCAGTTGCACAAAGAAAGTAATTTTGTGCTGAAAAACGAAACTTTTGCAAGATTTATTTTAATGGGTAATGTTTTTTATTTTGTAGTGATACGGCGAGGATTAAATGAGATGAACGGGAAGTATAAATATTGTAGATAATGGAAAAATTTTGTTTTTCAGTGATTTATCTTCTATGGAGTAAGTCCTTCCTTTTAATCGGCGACGTCGGATGCAGATTCGGCGTCGTTGGATGTATAGCCGTTGACGTTGGTTATATATTCAACGACGTGGGCTATATGCTTTATCTCACCATGTAAAGATACTTTATTTGCAAGATAAAATAACGTACAGTGGAATAGGGATTATGGTTATACGTAGATCTTGATAAGCAGTTTGTTCAGCCAGTTCCAGCGGATTTTAAACCAGCGTCGGCTACTGAGCTGCTTTCCCCCGAAACGTAGGATAAAATCGCGGTAACTGTATTTGCGGAAAGGAAGGCCGGCATCAATAAATTCAAAATGTGTATATTGGTGTTTGGCTGCGTATGTCATGGCGTTCCATACGGATAAAACTCCCGGATACAATCGGGCGTATGTCTTTCTCATACCTCCGGAGAACAGCAGGTAAGCGGTATTGCCCGAAAACAGGCAGACTGCACCTCCTATAATTTTGTTTTTATACTTGACTAAAAAGATTTTTCCTAACTCTTTGTTGCCGGATTGGCGGATGAGTGATATAAAGAACGAGTAATCGGGGAGATAACGGTGTATCTTGGGAGAATAATATTTTTTCAGCATAGAGAAAAAGGCTTTTACATCTTGCTCGTTGTGGGCAATGTCTATAACGGCTCCGTTTCTTATGCCGTGGTTTATCTGGCGCTTGCGCGATGCACTCATCCATTTGTCTATTGTTTCATGGTGGATGGAATTTCGCACGCGTAACCATCGTATCGGGAAGTATCCGTTCTGCCGGAAATATTTGTATCCGAAAAGAGGCTTTTCCAAATTGCGGAATTCGATAAGAAAGGACTGATCGGAAAATCGCCGGGTAAAATAGGAAAGAAACTCGCCGAAAATTGCTTCCTCTTTGTCTGGTGTCGTAAAGTATTCTCCGGTGCCGTAAACATAAGTTTTATTCGTAAAGCCTAGCAGACGGAAGTTACGCCTTGTGATACATAATAATTTGCCGATGACTTTCTCTTTTTCCGTAGCTACCAGCATGATAGGCTGATATCCAGAGGTCTGTTCCAATACTTGAAACAACTCTGAAGAGTGGAAGACGTTCGAACCGGGCAGGGAGGGAAGATCTTTGGAATTATAATATGTAGTCAGTCGGATACTCATCGTTTTATGCAAATATATAATTTTTTGTTGAGCATTCCGAGTTTAACTCTTATATTTGTCTGGCTAAAACTTTTAATTTATGGAGAATTTCAGCGATTTACTCAAAAACAGACGCAGCATGCGTAAGTTTACGGAGGAGGAATTGACTCAGGAAGAAGTGGTGACTTTGTTGAAAGCTGCTCTGATGGCTCCTTCTTCCAAGCGCAGCAATTGTTGGCAGTTTATAGTTGTCGACGACAAGGAAACCCTCGACAAGTTGTCTCGTTGCAAGGAATCGGGCTCTGCTTTTCTGAAAGAGGCTGCACTTGCGATTGTAGTTGCAGCCGATCCTTTGGCCAGTGACGTATGGATTGAAGATGCTTCGGTAGCTTCTATTCTGATACAGTTGCAGGCAGAAGATTTGGGATTGGGCAGTTGTTGGATTCAGGTACGCGAACGTTATGTGGCTACCGGAATGCCGTCTGATGAGTATGTGCGTGCCATATTGGGGCTTCCTTTGCAGCTTCAGGTGTTGTCTATTATTGCCATCGGGCATAAGGGGATGGAACGGAAGCCTTTCAACGAGGAACATCTGCAATGGGAGAAAGTGCATATTAATAAGTATGGAGGACAGTAAGCATGGCTGTTAAGGTTTCTTCGCAAAAGGATACATATAAGGCTACGGCAGTTTTCCTGGTACTGATGGGAGTGTTGTATCTGTTGGACAAATGGATTGACTTCTCCGATTATAATCTGGATTGGGTAATGCAGAAGGATACTATGTTGCTGTATGCAGCTGTTACATTTCTGTGGTTTAAGTCGGACAAATCGGTAGGACTTATTTTAGCTGGTATCTGGCTCATTCAGAATATTGCATTGGTGACTGCTTTATTAGGACAGGTGTCAACCTATTTGCTTCCACTTACATTGTTGTTGATAGGGGTATTGCTCTATTGGCTGTCGTCCAAATGAAATAAAATGAAAGATGAATAAGGATAGACTGATGAAAATAGCACTGATTGGTGCAGGAAATGTAGCTACACATCTGGGAAAGGTCTTGAAGGAGAAAGGATATGAAGTCTGTCAGGTATACAGTCGTACCGAGCAGTCTGCTGCTGCATTGGGTACACTGTTGGACTGTGCTTATACTACTTCTCTGGAGGATGTAACGGCAGAAGCAGAACTGTATATCGTATCGGTAAAAGATGCAGTGTTGCAGGATTTGATTCCGGTACTGGTAAAAAGAAATCCGCAGGCCTTGTTTGTGCATACTGCCGGCAGCATGCCTCAAAGTGTATGGGAAGGTCATGCTGTACGCTACGGAGTGCTTTATCCGATGCAGACTTTCAGTAAGCAGCGACCGGTGGACTTTGCTGAAGTTCCTTTTTTTGTAGAAGCCTGTATGGCAGACGACTTGCATTTGCTGAAAGAGTTGGCAAGTACATTGTCTCCTAAAGTCTACGAAGCTACGTCCGAACAGCGTCGTTATCTGCACATAGCAGCAGTATTTGCCTGCAATTTTACAAATCATATGTATGCCGTGTGTGCACATTTGCTGTCTGCACAGCATTTGCCGTTTGAGGCTATGCTTCCGCTTATCGACGAAACGGCACGTAAGGTACATCACTTGTCGCCGGTAGAAGCACAGACAGGTCCGGCTTGCCGATATGATGTAAACGTTATCGAACGTCATCTGGAGATGTTGGCTTCCGAACCGGAACTGGCAGCTATGTACGAACAGATAAGTAAGAATATTCACAATTATACGATTTCTAAAAATCAGAAACCATGATAAATTACGATTTGACAAAAATAAAGGCATTGGTCTTTGATGTAGATGGTGTGCTGAGTGCGGAAACCATCGTACTTCATCCCAATGGAGAACCTATGCGTACCGTCAATATTAAAGATGGATATGCGCTTCAGCTTGCGGTGAAATGTGGGCTGCATGTAGCCATTATTACCGGAGGAAAAACCGAGGCTGTACGTTTGCGCTACGAAGGATTGGGTATCAAGGATATCTATATGGGGGCTGCTGTCAAGACCAAAGAATATGCCGATTTTCTTTCGAAATACAATCTGAAAGCAGAAGAGGTGCTCTATATGGGAGATGATATTCCCGATTATGAAGTCTTGCGTCTGGTAGGACTGCCTTGCTGTCCGGCTGATGCTGCTCCCGAAATAAAGGCGGTTTGTACATATATCTCTCATCGTAACGGGGGATATGGCTGTGGACGTGACGTGGTAGAACAGGTATTGCGTGCTCAAGGTAAATGGATGTCTCACGAAGCTGCTTTTGGCTGGTAAGAAAGGAGTTGGTTATGCTCGATAACTTGAAAAAATATAAGATAATATTGGCTTCCAATTCGCCACGCCGCCGCGAACTCTTGTCTGGCTTGGGAGTGGATTACGAAGTGAAGATTGTACCGGGTATAGACGAAACGTATCCGGAGTCATTGAATGGAGAGGAAATACCGGTTTACATTGCCCAGGAAAAAGCGAATGCATATCGTGCTTCCCTGCAGCCGGATGAGTTGGTGATTACAGCTGATACGATAGTGTATGTAGACGGCATGGTGCTGGGTAAGCCTGTAGATGAGGCTGATGCCTGCCGTATGTTGCGCATGCTTTCGGGGCGTACGCATCAGGTAATTACCGGAGTTTGTCTGACGACTGTAGACTTTCAGAAGTCTTTTGCTTCGGTAACGGAAGTGACATTCGATACGCTGTCGGACGAGGAAATCGGTTATTATGTAGAGAAATACCGTCCGATGGATAAAGCCGGTTCGTATGGAGTACAGGAGTGGATTGGCTTTGTAGGTGTGACCGGACTGAAAGGTTCGTACTATAACGTGATGGGGCTTCCGGTGCAGCGCTTGTATAAGGAACTGAAAGAGTTATAGTCCGTTTTAATGAGATTATATATAAAAGGATTCTGTAATCTTCTTGTAAGGAAAATTGCAGAATCCTTTTTTATATGTCCTGATTGTTCTTTCAGTATCTTTTTAGTCTCCTCGATAATAATACAGGAGAGAATGACGGGCTATGAAATCGGCATTACGCTGTACTAATTCCTGTTCGCCATGCACCGGCAACTGAGCATCTGGAATGAGCTGATGCTCGATGCAATAAGACAGTAAGTCGGGCGGACAGACTGTTTCTTCGGTGAGCAGACGGAAAGCGTGTTTTTGAGCCTCTTCTTTATTGTATAGCTTGTTGTCGTTGTCTGCAATGTATTCGCAAATATCTTTGGCCAGCAGAATACCTTTTTCCGGATTACTCATCAAAATAAAGTTCCGGTGGTTTTTCATTTGTGGCAGTGTATGTTCATCATCGTCTGCCCATCCCAATATTTGGGTAAGGAAATGGCGTAACTCGCTGTATCCGTTGAGGTAGGCAATATGTTTGCCGTTGTTTCCACTGGTAAAACGCTGATAAGTGTTGGCATTCTTCTCTTTTGTTTTCAGTGGAATAACCGGTTCGGGAGTGTACAGTCCTTTGATTTGTTTCCACGAAGCATTCTTGCTCAGTAAATTCATCCATTCGTGCAAGAACAGAGCCAATGGTCCGGTAGGTATAATGAATCGGTCCTTGGGAGTAACTCGTTCGATATAAGGCTGCATGGATGGTTCAGTCAGATAGGTGTGTCCGAATAGCCAGGTCAGTTTCCGGTCGGCATCCTTCTCATCTTTGAAATCGTGGAAATAGTTTTCCAGTACATCGTTTTCGGGAGCTTCTTCGTATGCCTTACATAAAATTTGATAGAATGATTGGGACAGGCGATGAATCCGCTCGTCGTTAGGGTTGATATAACTGTGAGGGTAGAGTGCCTTCTGCCATGTATTCCATATAATAAAGCGAATATCCTCTTCGTTTACTTCTTCATCTATATAGTCGGTGGAAACCGCATAAAAAGGTAATGCAGTATGATAAAGACGACGATGTTCTTGGCGGAAGCTGTTCCATAAACCAAGATTGGAAATAATGTCTTCCAGATAGGCAGCCGTATATGTACAGAGCTTTTTCCGGAAATGAACCGGGAGTTCTTCCGGGATAGAAACAGTATATAACTGGTTGGACAAATCGATAAAGTATTTGTCTGAGGGCTGCTGACTTGTATAGGGGTGTATAGATAGCCAGTCTTTAGGATAAATAGCAGATTGATTCATAAAATGGAACTTAATGTTTGGTAAAAAGAGTGATGAGCATGGAGCAGGCGGCCATGCAGATACCTACTCCTGTTACACCGGCCCATTCAAAACTGTGCCAGAAAGTTCCGGCAAGGAATGTTCCCAACGATCCACCTAAAAAGTAAGTGGTCATGAAAATTGTATTCATTCGGTTGGATGCATGAGGAGCCAGAGAAAGAGCACAAGTCTGATTGCTTAATTGCACACACTGCATACCAATGTCAATCAAAATAATACCGGCAATGATTCCGATATAGCTGTTTTGAAATACATATAGTATAATCCATGATAGAATCATGATGGAACATCCGATGTAGTTTAATTTTCTCACGCCCAATATGCGGACATATTTACCTACTAGTGAAGCGGTCATGGCTCCTGCTATACCACATAACCCTAACATACCGATGATGTTGTTTCCTGCGTAAAACGGTTCACCGCTCATCTTGAAGGCAAGACAGGCCCATAAAGACAGAAAGCATCCGAAACATAGTCCGGCGCGGGCAGAAACCATACGCAATGTAGCATTGTCTTTGATGAAAGAGAAAACAGATTTCATCAGTCCCCAATAAGTTCCTTTATAGTTGACGGGCATATTGGGAAGGGTACGTATAACGACAAGAATACTGAGCAGCATTAAAATGGCTGCAATATAATACATGGTTCTCCATCCCCAATATTCTCCAACTATACCGCTGACGACTCGTGAACCTAAAATTCCGGTCAGTAGTCCGCTTACCAATATACCGATATTCTGTGATTTCTTTTCTGGTTGGGAGAATTGTGCGGCAATGGGGATAAAGATTTGTGGCATTACCGAACAGATTCCGGTAATCAAAGATACTGCCAAGGTAAAGTATATGTGACTGGATATGGCAAATCCGAACATGGATAGAGCCAATAGCAGAAAGTTTGTTACAATGATATGTTTCCGCTTGTACAAGTCACCTAAAGGAATAATGAACAGCAATCCCAGTGCATAACCTATTTGCGTAACCATAGGGATAAGATTGGCAGTAAACTCGGATACGTTTAAGTCTTCACTAATCCGATTTAGTAGTGGTTGGTTGTAATACAGATTAGCTACGGATATACCGGAGATGATGGCTAAAGTCCATAATAAAGAGGACGGAATACCTTTGTTGTCTTCTAATGTTAGTTTCATGGTTGCAAAGGTATATTATTTTGTAGTTTCAGGCTCTATGGGGACTGTATTTTCTTTTTTATATGCAGCAAATCCTTTGATTTTTACACGCTCTTTTTGGGTCTCTTCATTTATTGCAGCTGAGCTTAATTGGTTCATATTGTCTTTTACGGCATTGTGTGTATCGAAAAACGAATCCAATAGCATTTTCATGTGTTCTTCCAATTCTCCTTCATTTGGAGAGAAGAAGGTATGACATCGAGAGTGCAGGCCTATAGTCTTTTCATCTTCATCGGCCATATAGACTGTAGTAATAAGAGAGTTTATATTGGTTAGATTAATGATCTCTTTTAGGAATGGCAGTGCCTCATTATCTGTACTGATGGATCCCCACCATGGGTTCCATATCATGATGAACCGGTTTTCCGGTTCGGTTGCAATGTAAAAGTCTTCACCTTGGTATTTGAAACAGATATGTCCTTCAGAATTGATTTCCGGTTGGCATCCTATTTTTTTCAATACACTGAGAACAAGGTCTTGAGTTGAGATATCGTCGAGTTCGTTTTTTGTCATTCGTTCGATATGTTCCAGTTTTCTTTTGCGTTCATTCAAAAAGTGGAGAATGAATAAAGCGATGGGCCACATAGCCAATGCAATGACGGCTATAAGCATGGTTATATCTGAAATGCTGTTCATATGGATAAAAGTTTAAGGTTTCTTACTATTGAATATCTAAATATAAAAAGAAAAGAGATAACATGTGTCTTTTATGATGCTTTTATACTTTTTTAAATGAGTTTCATGCAGCGAAATTCTCTTTTCGTTGTTTTATAGATGAACATTAAAAAATGGAGATTATGAAACGGATTTTATTTTTCATGGTAGTAGCCCTGATCTCAATGAGAGGGTATACTCAAATACAGACTCCGGAGCAAGAATTGACTCGGGAACAAAAGAAAGAGTTGCAGGCACGCTTAGACAGTCTTATGTTCTGTGAGGCAGAACAAGCTATTAATCAGAAGGCTTTTACATTGGAAGCAGACCGTGTAGTTTTTAAATATGGCCAGACTGCTTATGTGTCTTCGAATACTAATTTTGTTTCAGTAAACGGTGATGAAGCTGTGGTACAGGTTGCTTTCAATATTCCGGTAAGCGGCCCCAATGGTATTGGAGGAGTAACGGTAGAAGGTAAGCTTACCAACTATGAAGTGAAAAAAGACAAGAAGAATAATATTCGAGTGTCTATGAATGTGATGGGTACTGGAATTTCTGCTCGTATAGACATTTTCTTACCTAATGGAGGAAATAATGCTTCAGTAGACATTACACCGAATTTTAATTCAAATAGACTTTCTTTGTCAGGTGCATTATTGCCTATAGAAAAGAGTAATGTGTATAAAGGACGCTCGTTTTAGTATAAAACAAGAAAATTTTGAGACTTATGAAAAAAATGTTATTATTGGCTTGTATGACATTGGGGATGATGTCATGCGAGAAAGATCCAGATTTTGGACAAATGGATGCCAACTTGGTTGTATATACAGATCACGACAACAATGTGGATTTTGGCAAATATCAGACTTATTTTCTGCCAGATAGTATATTGGAAATAGGTGGATATAAAGCAACTTATTGGAAAGACGAGAATGCAATGCAACTTATTTCCAAAGTAGAACAGTATATGAATGAGAGAGGGTATACACGTCTGACAGAACCAGAACAAAAAGAAGACGCAAATATTGGTTTACAGTTGTCGTATCTTGCTCAATCTACTCAGATTGTAACAGGTGGCTATTGGAATGGCTGGTGGAACTGGGGATTCTGGGGAGACTGGTGGGGAGGATGGTATTATCCGTATCCTGTATCTTATTCATATGATACCAATGCATTGATCATAGAGATGGTTGATTTGACATCAAAAGAGGAAGGGGGTGAAAATAAACAGCTTCCTGTTGTATGGTATGCCAGTGCATCGGGCTATAGTTATGGCAATGGAAAAACCAATCTGTTGTTTTTGTTGGATGGTGTAGATCAGGCTTTTGCTCAGTCGGATTATATTACACGTAACAATTAAGGGGAGGATATAATATGAAGACAAATAAATTGTTTCGAAAAGTAGCAATAGTAGCCTGTGCATTATCGTTTTTTACCGTGCAGGCGCATGCACAATGGAATTCTGAGAAGTTGCATTTTACAGTAGACTGGCAGATGAATGCTCCGTTAGGTACTGATTTTGCAGAGAAAATAAGTGGTTGGGGAATGAACTTTGAGGCAGCTTATGAGGTACTTCCCAGATGGGAGGTTGGAGTATTTGCCAATTTTCATACTAATCATAAATATGTAGGTCGACAAACATTAGCTTTGTCTCCTACAGAATCGCTTACTACAGATCAGCAGCGTTCTGCCTATCAGCTTCCTTTTGGTGTTACTACATCATATAATCTGTATGAGGGTTCACATGTAAAGCCTTATGTCGGGATGAAGCTTGGAACAATGTTCGCCCGCAACACCACATATTACGGTGACAGAGGGCTGTATGATGAGGCTTGGGGATTTTTTGTATCTCCAGAGGTCGGTTTGAAAATCTATCCTCGGGCAGACAGACGTTTTGGCTTCCATATAGCAGGTTTTTACAACTATGCCACCAATCATACTCAGACCCTATTGGGAGATATAGACGGACAGAGTGATGTAGGATTCCGTCTGGGTATTCTTTTCTGATGTGATTTTTTAGACATATAACACTTTATAGAAAGAGAGAAAGAAGAAAGGCCAATCAGGTAGTGATACCGGATTGGCCTTGTTTTATGGCATGATTAAATTTATTTGTTTTCTTTAGGCATCATGTCACCTTCGATATAAAGGCGAGTGATTTCTTTTTTCCCATTTGTACGAATTGTAATTGTTTTGCGGAAATGTCCCGGGAATTTTCCTGTTCCATCGTAAGTTACAGTAATTTCACCACTTTCCCCTGGTTTAAGTGGCTCTTTGGGATATCGTGGTACTGTACATCCACATGAAGCTATGGCTTGATGAATGACTAAAGGACCGTCTCCTGTGTTCTTAAATTGGAATTTACATGTTACTTTCGGACTGTTTTCAGAAAAAGTTCCAAAGTTGTGTGTAGTCTTGTCGAATGTAATCTCCGCAGTACCTTGTGCCAGTACAATCAAGATACTTGATACTAAAAATAAGGTTGTAAGAAAAATCTTTTTCATTTTTATTCATTATTAAAAAAAACGTCTAAAAATACTGCTTTTGTTTGTATTATCAGGCGATTCGTTTGTTTTTTAACATTTTAATTATCCTCTACTTATCTGTTTTACACCTTTTACTGTTTTAATTTTCTTTATCAGTGCTTCCAGCTTAGAGGTGTCATCTACCATGACAGTCAGCATTCCTGAAAACAATCCGTCGTGTGAATCAATACTGATGGAGCGCAACAGAATACTGTTTTCTTTGTTTATGATAGAAGTGATATTGGTCACGATTCCTATATCATCATGTCCTACAATTCTCAGCGTAATAGGATATTGCTTGCCGGTACTTTTGCCTGCCCAGCGTGCGCGTACGATGCGGTAAGGAAAGCGTGCTTTCATTTCCTTTGCATTGGGGCAGTCGCAGCGGTGTATTTTGATACCTCCGGAAATGGTTACAAATCCAAACACTTCATCTCCGTAAATAGGATTGCAGCATCGTGCCAGATTAAAGTCTATTCCCTTCAGATTCTGGTCGATTACCAGCACATCATCTTTATAATAGTCTTTTCCTTCTGTACTTTGCTGTATGTTGAAGTTCTCGGCACTTCTGTAGATAATTTCATCCCGCTGTTCATTTTCTTTACGCTGCAGTTCAAGATATTTGTCAATGACCTCGTTGATGTCCATCGTTTCGCTGGCAATGCTTTGATAGAAGTCGGTGACCGTCTTGAAGCCCAATTTACGAATCAGCCTCATCAATACCGCTTCATCATATTCCAGTTTGCGGTTTTTGAATTTACGCTCCAATGTCTCTTTGGCAAATTGAGTTTGCTTTGCTGCTATTTCTTTCAGTGCCTGACGTATTTTTGTACGGGCTTTCGACGTAGTAACAAAGTTCAGCCAGTCTTGTTTGGGAGTCTGGGTATTCGAAGTCATGATTTCCACCTGGTCGCCACTGTTCAGTGTCTGACGCAGTTGGGCATTCTTGCCGTTTACCCGTGCACCGATACACCGGCATCCCAAGTTGGAATGGATGGTAAATGCAAAATCCAGAATGGTAGCTCCTTGCGGTAACTTATACAAATCACCTTTAGGAGTAAATACAAAGACCTCGTCCTTGTATAAATCCAACTTAAACTGGTCCATTGCTTCCATGTCACTGTCTGCATTCTCCAGTGTTTCGCGGATAGAATTCAGCCATTCATCCAGTCCGGTTTCTCCCTTTATTCCTTTATATCTCCAGTGAGCTGCCAGACCTTTCTCTGCTATTTCATCCATACGTTCGGTACGTATCTGTACTTCTACCCATTTTCCTTCCGGACCCATTACTGTGATATGAAGAGATTCGTATCCGTTGCTTTTGGGCACAGAAAGCCAGTCGCGCAAACGTTTGGGGTTAGGCAGATACATATCGGTTACAATGGAATAAGCCTGCCAGCATTCCTGTTTTTCTTTTTCAAGAGGAGAGTCAAGGATGATACGTATGGCGAAGAGATCGTACACATTTTCGAAAGGACAGTTCTGTTTCTTCATCTTCTGATAGATGGAGTGAATAGATTTGGTACGTCCTTTCATATGAAACTTCAGTCCGGCTTCTTCCAGTTTCTTTTGTATAGGTTGGATAAAAGTTTCAATGTAGCGGTCTCGTGCAGCCTTGGTTGCATTTAATTTATCCTTGATATGGTAATAAATATCGTGCTGGGTATATTTCAGCGATAAATCTTCCAGTTCCGATTTCAGTTTATACAAGCCCAGTTTATGAGCCAATGGAGCGTAAAGATAAGCAGCTTCATTGGACACCTGCAGACGAGCTTCCTCATTATCACTGTCTTTAATCTGTCGCATTAAGTTGACACGGTCGGCTATCATAATCAGAATAACCCGCATATCTTCAGCAAAAGAAAGCAGCAGATTACGGAAATTTTCCGATTCTATGGTAGGGCTTTTGGCATAAAGTTCATTGATTTTTACCAGGCCATGTATGATACCGGCTACATCTTCTCCGTATTTCTGCCGTACAGATTCCAATGTGCATAGATTATACTTTACAGACTCGTGTAGCATGATGCCAATGATGGAAGCCCGGCGCATACCAATTTCTTCAGCTACAATTACGGCTGTCTGCATATCTTTGATAATCGGATTCATGCCGAATGCATTGCGTGGAATGTTTCCTTCCGACATGACTTTTATAAGATGTGTTTTTAGATGTTTACAGTCATCTTTTTGAAGAGTATCTCCCGATAGTTGCAGAAGTTTTTTGTATAGTGTAAATAGCTGTTTATACTCTTTAGGATTAAAAAAATCTTGCTTTTCCATGACATGCATTCATTTCGTTGTGGGTAAAGATAGTTTTTTTCTTTCTCTTTTTGATAATCTTGCAGGTTTTTTTATACATTTGGGCAAAGTTATTAGGATAGACCGTTTATATTAACTTATTAAATTTATCATATATGTTAACACACGAAGACAAGGAATTATTAGCAAAAAAGGGGATTTCAGAACAGCAGATTGCTGAACAGTTGGCTTGTTTTGAAAAAGGCTTTCCTTATTTAAAATTGGCTGGAGCAGCCTCGGTGGAAAACAGGGGAATTATGATTGCTGATGCAGACGAACAGAAAAAATATCTGGCTGCATGGGATGCGTATAAAGATACTGATAAAAAGGTCGTGAAGTTTGTTCCGGCTTCGGGAGCAGCCAGCCGTATGTTCAAAAACCTGTTTGAATTTTTAGGAGCAGACTATAGCGTACCTACTACTGATTTCGAGAAAAAATTCTTCGATCATATTCATAGCTTTGCTTTCTATAATGACTTGAATGCTGCTTGCTTGGACAATACCGGTAAAAATATCGATGCACTGGTTGCAGAACACAACTACAAGGCTGTTGTTTCTAATTTGCTCGAAGGTGCCGGCTTGAATTATGGAGCGTTACCTAAAGGACTTCTTAAATTCCATCGTTATGCGAATGGCGTTCGCACTCCGTTGGAAGAACATTTGGTTGAGGGAGCGTTGTATGCAGCTGGTAAAACCGGACAGGTAAATGTACATTTTACCGTTTCTACCGAACACAAGGCTTTGTTCAGCCAGCTGGTTGAAGAAAAAGTGGCAGAATATGCCAAGAAGTATGGAGTAAGCTTCAATGTAAGTTTCTCTGAACAGAAACCGAGCACAGATACATTGGCTGCCGATATGGAAAACAAACCTTTCCGCGATAATGGCAAACTGGTATTCCGTCCGGGTGGTCATGGTGCATTGATTGAAAACCTGAACGATCTGGATGCGGATATCGTATTCATTAAGAATATTGACAACGTAGTACCAGACAGACTGAAAGGGGATACAGTTACTTATAAGAAGTTGCTGGCCGGTGTATTGGTTACTTTGCAGCAGCAGGCTTTCCAGTATTTGAAGTTGCTGGATGGCGGACATTATAGCCACGATCAGTTGGAAACCATTATCCGTTTCGTACAGCAGCAGTTGCGTTGCAGAAAAGAAGATATTAAGGATTTGGAAGATGCCGACCTGGTAATCTATTTGCGTAAGAAACTGAATCGTCCGATGCGTGTATGTGGTATGGTGAAGAATGTAGGCGAACCGGGTGGTGGCCCGTTCTTGGCTTACAATCCTGATGGAACTGTTTCTTTGCAGATTTTGGAAAGCTCGCAGATTGACATGAAGGATCCGGAAAAGAAAGCTATGTTCGAACAGGGTACACACTTCAATCCGGTTGATTTGGTTTGTGCAATCCGCGACTACAAAGGTAACAAATTCAATTTGCTGGATTATGTAGACAAAGCTACAGGATTCATCTCTTACAAGTCGAAGAATGGTAAAGACCTGAAAGCACTTGAGTTGCCAGGTTTGTGGAACGGTTCGATGAGCGACTGGAGCACTGTGTTTGTAGAAGTGCCTTTGAGTACTTTCAATCCGGTAAAAACTGTCAACGATTTGTTGCGTGAACAGCATCAGTAAGTTTGATGGAATAGAATAAAATAAAACTTCTTCAGACTAGTCCTAAATAACCGTTACAGTTATTGGACAAAAATAAATTATTTATCACAGTTCAGCAAGGCTAACCTTGCTGAACTGTTTCTTTTTATAGCTTTTAATTTTGATCCGCTTTTGATGATGCATATACTTACAAGAGTAATGTGGCCTGAGATTGTTATACTTATAGACTGTATCTTTTATTACCTTTTTCATGTCCGACAGTGGGAGCTTGAGTTCCTCAAGCAGAAACTCCTGCTTGAGAATTTCGTTTACTCGTTCTGCCACGGCATTTGCATATGGGTCGTAAGATTCCGTCGTACTAGGTATTATGTGATACCATTTAAGCAATTTCTGATACGCATCGGAACAATACTGTATACCACGGTCAGAATGGTGTATTAATGTTACTTTCTTATACAGTCGATTGAGGTTAGCCATATTCAGAGCATTCAGTGAACTCTGTGTGTCCAAGGAGTTAGAAAGGTCATATCCCATAATCTTTTTGGAATAGGCATCTGTACCAGAGAAAGATACATATGCCGGGATCTATTGCCAATATAGGTAATATCAGAAATCCATATTTCTTCTGGATGTGTCGCTTCCATACTTTCTACAAGATTTTTATGCTTCCGAAACCGATGATGCGAGTTGGTTGTTACATAATATGAACGTATAGGCTTTATAAGCAGATGATTGGCGCGGAGTATATCAAATAGCTTGTCCCTGCCAACTTTTTTCTCCTTCATAGACAAATGGAGTATATAATAGAGCTTGTGGGTTCTTATACGGGGTAATTCCATTCGAATGTCACGTACCATCTCCATTATTTTCATAGCTGTTTGCCGTCCTTGCCTTATGCTCCATTGCTGACGATAGTACTTCTGCCTGCTTATTCCGAGCAGTCGGTAGATTCCGCTAATACTTACGGATTTTTCTTCTTTATATTGACTGACTGTTCGGGAAAGGAGTTTTTTCGTATATCGATATTATATTTCTTTTTCGGCTATGTCTATCATCATGTCAAAAAACTCGGCCTTCATGTCCTTTAGCTCGAGTTCCTTTTCCGAACGGGCATTCTTGCGTTCCAGTAACTTTATCTTCTGTTGTAGTTCAAATAACTCTTGGTTCTTACTCTTTTCCATATGGTTGTAACTTTTGTTTCTTGTATCAAAGTTACCATATTTTTCAATCCAACGGCTAATAGTGGAACATCCTTGTATCCCATATTTTTGTTTCAGAGCACCCAAACTTATTTGTGTGGTTTCATATTCTTGAACTACTGATAGTTTAAAGGATATACTGTAATCTTTTTGTGTACGCTTAACATACTTTGTTTCTGTCTTTCCCATAATGTTACTTTTTTGTTGTAACGCTATTTTAGGACTAGACAAAGTGTTTTTGTGTACACAAAATGTGAAACTCTGCCCTTACAGGGAAGAAAAAATCATCTATTTCCTGTATACCACTTTGTTATGTTTGGTATTATTTTTTTGCCCATTTGCATAATTAAAATACATACAATAACGGTTAGGAATGGTGCAGCCAAATATTTAATAATAGACATTTCTGGTAATATGTAACCTAAAATCTTATTTACAACACCTAATGGAGAACATATACCTAGTATGTTAACTCCATGAAATGCATAAATAAAGAAGCATGAAGAAACTAAGAATTTATTGGCCTTAATATTGTATTTCTCTACTATTTTAGATGTTATATAAAAAATTACAAGAACTGTTGCAATAATAAAGAAGGGATAAACATTCTGTCCTATTTCTGTGTTTAGGCCGTCATATAAAATAGTTATTAATAGGGTAATAATAGATAATGGAATCATCACATATCTGTACTTTTTAATTGTAGATAAAACATTTATATCCTTTATTGAGAAAAAAGCCCCTAATGAAAAGAAGAAGCAAGCGGTAATGTGCAGTCCTGGTATTAATGTCCATATTCTTGATATATAAGCAATGAAAAGTATTGTTATATACCATAAATTGAACTTCTTTATAAAAAAGTAAATTATAGGGGTAAGAATTACCATAAAAATAAGATCTCTTAAAAACCAAAGAGGGAGGTCATATGGCCCTGTCATTAAAAGGTTGTCCCCTAACCAATTTATTCTTGTCTCTCCCCAATGGTGGCAATTATATAAAATATTAAAGTTATAGTTGTTGATAAATTCTATTAATTTATCTAAGGAATGATCTATAAAATTACCTTTTATATAATGCCCTACTAGCATTAATATCCAAGGTGTTAGATTCCATGCTATATATGGTATTAATAGAGTTGTTACTCTACTTTTTAATTTACTTCTATATTGCATCCAATCCCATTTTTTTATGTTTATAAAAAAAAGCAATCCTGAGATAAAGAAAAAACAGGGGACTGCAATAGATGTGAGTACATGTGATAATGTTATACCTAATAGATTGAATAAACCTTTATTGGAAAATAAGCTAAAATCTGCATCAATGAGGTTAACTACATTGGGATTCATATGAATGAAAATAACAGCTATAGCTAAAGGAAATCTTAACACATCGATAGTGTTAGATAAAATGTTACCTTCTTTTGAGAATTGTTTCATGCTGTGTTTTTGTTTTTTTTATAGTTCTGTATTTACTTTTATTTTTCCGAAAGTTTTCTGTCTGTCACGCACACGGCATAATTCTAGGTGTGCTTTTTCCTTATATTCCTGAAGGACTTTGATTTCGTTACGCAGTCTGCTGTTTTCTTCCTGAAGAATCAGGAGCTCTTTCCCTTGTTCTTTGGCTTTAATCTTTGCACGTACTTTTTCTTCTGTTGCTTTAGCTATAAGTTCCGGAGACGGCAACTGTACTTGTTTTGTGCTGTTATAAATTCACTTATAAGTATACACAGGGTTTCTATCTGGCTTCTTTCTTTCTCGATGGCTGCAAGAATAGGAAGATACGGTATTGTTTCCTTATCATAGATGTCGAAGTTATTCTTTTTCATGAATTTCCAAGCTGTTTCAACCCATTCTCCGACAGGCCTTCCAGCTTTATGGCAATGTATTTTTATATCTCACGCTTTTAGGTACTCTTAAGGTTAATGTTTGTATATTTGTTTTCTCTTGCATATCAATATAAGTACAAAAATATAAAGATATACATATTCTACCAAAAATATATTTAGATTAATAGCTCGCTTACCTGAAGATTAAGTAGTTCACCTTTTATATAGCTAAGATATGATACGATATATTTATCATCTTTATACATTTTGTAGCTTTGTCATGGATCATCATTCAGGTATGGTTTAGTATATGAAGCTGCACCAGGGTATTTTATGCCGTATTTCTCCAGATCGTCAGAAACGGTATTTGCCATATTTACAACTTCTCTGAACGAAGGTAAATTTGCACCTTCGAACTTCCATTTTAAATAGGCACCATACTTGGCAATATCTATTTTTCCAGTAGTATAGTCATACACATTTCTTTATCTTCCGAGTTCTGTTATTTTATCCACGGCCTTAATTGCCTTATCATTGGTTAGGTTATCCATCGCATTGCTTACCCACCTGTAAACAAACGAATATTATTCGTATTGTTCTCCACTTTCTTTACATGGATGTAGTGTGTTGACTAGTCCTAAATAACTGTAATGGTTATTTAGGACTAGTCAATATGTATCGGATAAGTCGTTTAGGATATGGAATAATCCTTACATGATACCGCTTGTGTTTTGTATCCGACGACGTCGGCTGCACGGTCGGCGACGCCGGTTATAAAGCCAACGTTGCCGGTTTTACAGCCGACGTCGTCGATTGCAGTACGTGATAACTCCTGCAACCTGCCGATTCTTGGATTACAGACTGCCTTTGCTGGAAGGTATTTCGTAGTGGTAAATGTCGCGGCGTACGGCAGCCCGTATGCTTCGGGCAAAGGCTTTGAAAATACCTTCTATCTTGTGATGTTCATTTTCACCTTTGGCTTGAATATGAAGGTTCATGTGGGCGGCATCACTCAGCGACTTGAAGAAATGAAGAAACATTTCCGTAGGCATTTCTCCTATTTTCTCGCGTTTGAATGTGGCATCCCATACCAGCCACGCCCGTCCTCCGAAGTCGAGAGCCACTTGGCACAGGCAGTCGTCCATTGGAAGGCAATAACCGTAGCGCTCTATTCCACGCTTGCTTCCCAAGGCTTTATAAAGACATTCTCCTAATACAATGGCAGTATCTTCGATGGTATGATGCTCGTCTACTTCCAGATCTCCTTGTGCTTGTATAGTGAGGTCGATTTTTCCATGTTTGGCTATCTGCTCCAGCATGTGGTCGAAGAATTTCAGTCCCGTAGAAATGTTGCATTTTCCTTCACCGTCCAGATTCATCCGGATATAGATATCTGTTTCGTGTGTGGTACGCCGGACTTCTGCTGTACGTTCCTGTGCAAACAGATATTCGGCTATTTTATCCCAGTCGGTTGTGGCAAGTACGCAGACAGATTGCAGTTCGGGAGAAGTCAGCAGAGACTTGTCGTTTTGGAGCAAAATGGCTTTACATCCCAAGTTCAATGCCAATTCTACGTCGGTCGCACGGTCTCCGATGACAAAACTGTGAGCCAAGTCGTAGTCAGGATTATCCAGATACTGAGTCAGCATACCGGTGCGAGGCTTTCGGGTAGGAGCATTGTCTTCGGGAAAACTGCGGTCGATAAAGATTTGGTCGAACGTAATGCCTTCTTGTTCGAAAGTCTTCAATATAAAGTTGTGCACCGGATAAAAGGTGTCTTCCGGAAAAGAAGCCGTACCCAAGCCGTCCTGATTGGTGACCATGGCAAACTCGAAATCCATCTTCTGACGGATGAAATATAAATTGCGGAACACTTTGGGGTAGAACTCCAACTTATTGAAGGAGTCGAGCTGATAGTCGATAGGAGGTTCTATGACCAATGTTCCGTCTCGGTCAATGAATAATACTTGTTTTTTCATAATGCTTGAGAAGGGTGAAACTGTTTTAATGCTTCCAGCAGTGCGTCGTTTTCCGGGCGTGTACCAATGGTAATACGCAGGCAGTTGTGACACAGAGCGATGTGTGTACGGTTTCGGACGATGATGCCCTGTTGTACCAGATATTCATATATCTGTTTGGCATCGGTTACCTTTGCAAGGAAGAAGTTAGCTTCCGTTGGATAGATATGCAGGCAACAGTCCAAAGCAGAGAACTCGTCGATAAGCCGTTTCCGTTCTTCTAATAACGATTTCACCCAACGCTGTACTTCGTAATGCTTCTGGCTCATTAATATAGCCTCATGCTGCGTCAGGCGGTTTACATTGTACGGATATTTTATCTTATTCAGAATCTGTATAATCTGTGGCGATGCGAATGCCATGCCTAAGCGTATGGCTGCACATCCCCAGGCTTTGGAGAAAGTGTGTAGTACGATGAGGTTAGGGTGTTCGCTCAGTTCTTCAAGAAAAGAAGGCTGGTTGGCGAAATCGATATATGCCTCGTCGAGTACAACAATCCCTTGAAAGTCGGAGAGTAGAGAGTATATTTCTTTTCTGTTCAAGGTATTTCCGGTAGGATTGTTCGGCGAACAGAGAAAGATGAGTTTGGTATGTTCGTCGGATGCGGCAAGCAGGTCGGCTGCCTTGAACTGAAAGTCTTTGTCGAGCAGTACCTTTCGATACTCCACATCGTTTACATCGGCACATACCTGATACATTCCGTATGTAGGGTCGATAGCTACTACATTGTCGACTCCCGGACGGCAGAAAGCACGGAAAACGAGGTCGATAGCCTCATCACTTCCGTTCCCGAGAAAGATTTCCTCTGTTCTTACCTTCTTTACTGAAGCAATGATGCTTTTCAGTTCATGTTGCAAAGGGTCCGGATATCTGTTGTTGGGATGATTGTATGGATTTTCGTTAGCATCCAGAAAGACCGATGCTTCCGCTCCACTGTATTCGTCGCGGGCCGATGAATAAGGCTTGAGATTCCAAATATTGGGTCGTGTAAGTTCTTGTAAAGATTTCATAAGCTTGTGTTAAAGTAGTCTGACGGTAATTGCATTCTTATGTGCATCCAGGTGTTCGTTGGCGGCTAAAGTCTGGATGGCTGGTCCAATCTGTCTGATGCCTTCGCGTGTAATTTCCTGGAAAGTAATTTTGCGTATAAAGCTATCAAGACTGACGCCACTGTATGCTTTGGCATATCCGTTGGTAGGAAGAGTATGATTGGTTCCGGAGGCATAGTCACCTGCACTTTCCGGTGAATAAGAACCCAAAAATACCGAACCGGCATTGATTATTTGTCCGGCTACTTCCATGTAGTTTTCAGTCTCGATAATCAGATGTTCCGGAGCGTATTCGTTGGTCATCTGTATTGCCTCCTGCATATCTTTTACCAGAATCAGCTTGCTGCTTTCCAAGGCCTTTTGAGCAATCTCTTTGCGGGGAAGTTCTTCCAGCTGGCGCACGACTTCGGCTTCCACCTGCTTGAGAAGCTCTTCGGATGTGGTTATCAGAATAGCCTGACTGTCTGCTCCGTGTTCTGCCTGAGAGAGTAGGTCGGAAGCCACAAATACAGGATTGGCGGTTCCATCGGCTAAAACAGCGACCTCAGAAGGTCCTGCCGGCATGTCGATAGCTACATCGTGCAAGGATACCTGCTGTTTGGCTACAGTTACATATTGATTTCCCGGTCCGAAAATCTTGTATACTTTAGGTACACTCTCTGTTCCATAAGTCATGGCTCCGATAGCTTGTACGCCTCCTATCTTATAGATGCGGCTTACTCCGGATACTTGGGCTGCATATAGGATAGCCGGGTGTACTTTTCCTTCACGGTTGGGTGGGGTGCATAGAATGATTTCCTTACACCCTGCAATCTGGGCCGGAGTGGCAAGCATCAGTACGGTAGAGAACAAAGGGGCAGTTCCTCCGGGAATATACAGACCTACTTTTTCAATGCCGACAGCCTTTTGCCAGCATGTTACTCCCAGTTGTGTGGTAATTTTCTTGGTTTCAAATTTTTGTGCAGCATGAAAGGTGGTAATGTTCCGGTGGGCCAGAAGAATAGCTGCTTTCAGCTCTTCGTCAACTTCTTTCTCAGCTTCTTCAAATTCGGACGAAGAAACTTGAAGTGTGCTCAGCTGTACCTTATCGAACAGTTCTTCGAATTTTAGTACGGCTTTGTCTCCTTCGTCTTTGATTTGCTTTAATATACTGGATACAGTTTCTTGTATGGCATCTGTTTTCAAGGCAGACCGTTTCAACAAACTGTTCCACTCGTTTTCTGCAGGATAGTATATCGTATTCATAGTAGTTTTCTTTTAACTTTTAAAGAACCATCTTTTCTATAGGCAATACCAGTATGCCTTGTGCCCCCAATGCTTTTAGTTTTCCGATGATTTCCCAAAAACATTTCTGGTCGAGTACGGTATGTATACTGCTCCATCCTTCGGTAGCCAGAGGCATAATGGTAGGACTTTTTATACCGGGCAATGCTTCTGTGATTTCTTTCAGACGGTCGTTGGGTACATTCATCAGAATGTATTTCTTGTCTTCAGCAGCTTTTACGGCACGGATTCTGAAGAGCAGTTCCTCGAGAATTTCTTTCTTTTCTTCGCTCAAGGCTTTATTCCCAATGAGCAAGGCTTCGCTCTTCATTACCGTTTCTACTTCTTTAAGATTATTGCTTATCAGAGTAGAACCGGAACTGACGATGTCGAAAATAGCATCGGCCAGATGAATGCCCGGTGCAATCTCTACAGAACCGGTGATGAGGTGGATATCGGCTTCGATTTGCTGTTTGTCGAGGTATTGCTGGAGGATATATGGGTAGGAAGTGGCAATTTTCTTTCCGTTGAACCATTGTACTCCGTTGTATTCTATTTCCTTAGGAATGGCTAAGGATAGTCTGCACTTGCTGAATCCTAACCGGTATATGATGTCGGCATCTTCGTTGCGTTCTATAAATTCGTTTTCTCCAACAATTCCCAGGTCGGCCACTCCACTGGCTACACATTGAGGAATGTCATCGTCTCTGAGGAACAATACTTCTATCGGGAAATTGGTAGACTGAGTCAGCAAGGTGCGTTTGGAAGTCGATAATTTGATATCTGCTTCGGCTAGTAAGGACATTGTATCTTCGAATAAGCGTCCTTTCGATTGTACTGCAATTCTAAGCATATTGTTTCTTTTTTAGAGGTTTGACGTTTTGAATAATAATAAAAAAGGCTTACCGGAATAAACGGCAAGCCTTTATATTGGACTACATAACTACACGACACCTCAGCCTACCGTTTTTATTTCGTTAGGATGATGATGGTGCAAGTATGTAGATGTAAATTTATTCATTTTACTTTGTTGTTTGTGGCAAATGTAAATTGTTTATTTGTAATCTCCAAAAGATTGATGTGAAAAAATATATTTTTCTTTCAATTTGTATGTTGCTCCTTTTTGAGGCTTGCTTTTTTACTCATGGGTATGACAATCTTCTGTCTCTTCTTCTGTTCTGCAGCCGTGGAAGTGCATTTCCTTGATGGCCTTTTCTGCCGGATAGGCAAAGTAAGTACATACGGCGCTGGTACAGATTTCTCCTTCAGGATTGCAGATACAGGCATCAATGATGACAATATTACGTTTTTGTTCCCGAATAGAAGCACGTAATGTAAGTTTACCTCCCGTTGTATAGATTGGTTTCATGTATCGGGTTTCCATTTTCGAAGTGACTCCGGCTGTCTGTAACTTACGGATAATAACCCATCCACATATCTCGTCGAGCAGTGTGGCTTGTATGCCTCCATGCAGCGTATTGAACCATCCTTGATATTTGGCTTCGGGTTGCCAGAAGCTGATGATTTCATCGCCTTCTTCATAGAACTCCATCTGAAGTCCGGATTCATTTTGAGGAGCACACCCAAAGCAATAATATCCTTCTGTATCTTTCCAAGGGTTGATAATCTTTTTCATTACAATGTCGTTTTAAAATTCATAATCGGTGCATGCTCTGTCTTGTTTGGCATCTTTAAGGATGGCTGCAGCTGCCTGGTGGGCGGGATGTATGGCGTAGTTTTTTACATCTTCTAATGAGTCGAACTCACTTTCAAGACAGATATCCCATTTTTCGTCTGCATTTATATTGATGCCTACATATATTTTCCGGATAAAGGTAATGGTAGATGGAAGGGCTTCAATAGCCTCTTTAAAGCTTTTCATTACGTTCTGCTTTTCGTCTTGAGATAAATTTTCTTTCAGTTTGAATAAAACAATGTGCTTGACCATAGTTATTTATTTTATTAATTCTTGTATTTTTGTATTTAGACAAAGGTATAACTAATTATTGAATTTATAGATATGATTATTATCGGAATTGCAGGAGGAACAGGCTCCGGAAAAACAACAGTAGTGAAAAGCATTATCGAAAGCTTACCAAAGAATGAAGTGGTTATACTTCCTTTAGACTCTTATTATAAGGATAGTAGTCATGTGCCGGTAGAAGAAAGACAGAATATTAACTTTGACCATCCTAATGCTTTCGACTGGAAGTTGCTGTCCGAGCATGTAGCGGCTTTGCGCAAAGGAGAATCAATAGAACAGCCTGTGTATTCTTTCCTTACCTGTACCCGACAGCCGGAAACTATTCATCTGGAACCGCGGAAAGTTATTATTATTGAGGGGATTCTGGCTCTCAGTGATAAGAAACTTTGCGGACAAATGGATTTGAAGATATTTGTGGACGCAGATCCTGATGAACGTTTGATTCGTGTTATTCAGCGTGATGTGGTGGAACGGGGACGTACGGCTGAAGCGGTGATGGACCGTTATATGAAAGTGTTGAAACCCATGCATCAGGAGTTTATAGAACCGGCAAAAAGATATGCAGATTTGATCGTACCTCAAGGTGGACATAATAAGAAAGCTATAGAAATTCTGAAAATGTACATTGAAAGAATCGTTGAAAAATGAAATGGCTTTCGCTTGTTGCATTGATGACTTGCTTTGTGCTGTACGCTTGTCAGGGAGGGAAGCAGCAGGAAGAATGTAAGTTTGATTTGCCGCAAATCAAGGAGAGGGGAGAGTTGGTTGTTCTTACAACCAACAGTTCTACTTCTTATTTTAACTATCGGGGAGAACCGATGGGGTTTCAGTATGAACTGGCACTGCAGTTTGCTCATTCATTAGGAGTTAAACTGAAACTGAAAGTAATGAATTCCTCTGCGGAGATGATCAATAGTTTGCTGAGGGGAGATGGAGACCTGATAGCTTACAATCTTGCTATGACCAATTCGGGTAAAGACAGTTTGTTGTATTGCGGTGAGGAACATATTACCCATCAGGTAGTAGTACAGAGAAGAGGGAAAGAAGCATTGAAGGATGTGACTCAATTGGTGGATAAAGATATTTACGTGTATCCGGGTAAGTTTTATACGCGAATTGTCAATCTGAATAATGAACTTGGAGGAGGTATCCGTATTCATAAAGTGGAACCGGATAGTCTTTCGGAGGAAGATCTTATCACGTGGGTAGCAGAAGGGAAAATAGATTATACCATTGCTACCAATGATGTGGCCAAGATAAACCGTACTTATTATCAGAATCTGGATATCGGATTGGTAATTAGTTTTGATCAACGCTCTTCCTGGGCGGTAAGGAAAACTTCTCCGTTGTTGGCTGAGGCTGCCAATAAATGGCATCGGGAGCATGTGAATTCTCCAGAGTTTAAAGCAAGTGCCCGGCGTTATTTCGAATTGAATAAGCGGGTCTCACATGGAGCGATTCTGTCTGTAAAGGAAGGTAAGATTTCGTATTATGATGATTTGTTCAAGAAATATGCGACAACCATAGGGTGGGACTGGCGCCTGCTTGCAGCTTTGGCATATACGGAATCGAATTTTAATCCCGCTACTGTTTCTTGGGCTGGTGCATGTGGCCTGATGCAACTAATGCCAAAAACAGCAAGAGCGATGGGAGTACCGGCCGGCAAAGAGAATGATCCGGAAGAAAGTATCAAAGCAGCAGTGAAGTATATAAAGATATTACAGAATATGTTTGCCGAGGTTCCGGATGCATCAGAAAGAACAAAGTTTGTATTGGCCGCTTATAATGCGGGTAGTGGACATGTAACGGATGCAATGGCGCTTTCGGAGAAATATGGAAGGAATCATTATATTTGGGAGCATAATGTAGCTCATTATATTTTGCTGAAAAGTCATGAAGAATATTATCAAGATCCTGTCTGTAGAAATGGCTACTTCCGTGGAACAGAAACGTATAATTTTGTGCGTGAAGTGACGGAACGTGCTGAGATATATAAGCAGAAAATTAAATATTAATAGGATTCTGATAGAGGTCAAGATTGCTTTAACGGAGGAAATAGTGAGAACGGGAAGGAACAGATTCTGTTTTTCTCGTTCTTTTTTATTGTATGGTAAGGAGATAGTCCGGATTTCATCTGATAGTTGTGTGAAAAGGATGTAGAGATTGCTTATGCGTAGTTGCAGTGGAGTAAAAACAATATATAAATTCGTAGTATATGTATTGAAATTTGGTTATAATAAAAAACTACCGAAGATCACTCCCCGGTAGTCTCGTACATGAAAATGAATATGCTTATTATTTGAACAGTGCGATGATTTTATTCAGTTCCTCTGCATTGATAACTCCACTTTGTCGCCATAACTGCTTACCATTCTTGAAAATCATAAATGTAGGTACTGACTGAACTGAATAGTGAGCTGCTACCGAACGGTTCTTGTCAATGTCAACTTTTATGATGCGTATGCTGTCACCTTGAATCTCTTTCACTTTTTGGAGAATGGGAGTCATTATCTTGCAAGGCGTACACCATGTCGCAAAAAAATCGACTAAAACAGGCGTTGGGGACGAAATCAAATCACTGAAACTTTCCATATAATAAAAGTTATATATTCTAACTAAATATCATGCTTTTGTTTCTTATAACATTTATCTTGGTTTTTTTGTTCATGGATTCTTGTTTTTTTTCTTTTTTCTCCCTCCTTTTTTCTACTTTTGTGCGACAATTTTTAATGATAGAACCATGCATACCAAAGAGGAAAAAGTGGAAGCTTTTGGACGTTTGCTTGACATCTTGGATGAATTGCGTGAAAAATGTCCATGGGATAGAAAACAGACTAATGAGAGTTTGCGACCCAATACAATTGAAGAAGTGTATGAACTGTGTGATGCCTTGATGAAAAATGATGAGAAAAACATCTGCAAGGAGTTGGGAGATGTATTGCTTCATGTTGTATTTTATGCAAAAATAGGTAGTGAAACCGGTGCTTTTGATATAAAAGACGTATGTGATAAGCTTTGTGATAAGCTGATATTCCGTCATCCTCATGTTTTTGGAGAAGTGAAAGCTGATACTGCTGAAAAAGTATCGGAAAATTGGGAGCAGATAAAGTTGAAAGAAAAAGATGGTAATAAATCTGTATTGAGTGGTGTCCCTGAGGCTTTACCTTCACTTATCAAATCTTATCGTATTCAAGATAAGGCACGTAATGTTGGATTCGATTGGGAAGAGCGTGAGCAGGTTTGGGAAAAAGTGAAAGAAGAAATCAGTGAGTTTGAAGCAGAAGTTGCTACCATGGATAAGGACAAGGCTGAGGCTGAATTTGGTGATGTAATGTTTAGTCTGATTAATGCTGCCCGTTTGTATAAGATTAATCCGGACAATGCATTGGAACGTACAAATCAGAAGTTTATCCGTCGTTTCAACTATTTGGAAGAGCACACCATTAAGCAGGGAAAGAACCTGGCGGAAATGACATTGGAAGAGATGGATGCAATATGGAATGAAGCTAAGAAGAAAGGATTATAGAAGTTGATGAGATTTTGCAGATTAAGTTTACTACTATTCATGATGTGTTGGTGTGCTATTCAGACTATAGCAGCCGATACATTGAATGTAGAGTTATTGCAGAGATTGCGTAATTTGCCGGCGGTAATTTCTGCCGATACAATGGAAAGTAAATATTATCCTCATAAATTTGTGCTATACATGCAGCAGCCTTTAGACGCTGATAGTCCGCAAGCCGGCTGTTTTGCCCAGCGTATAATTGTGGCTCATGCAGGATTCGACCGTCCTACGGTTATGGTGACCGAAGGCTATGATGCGGCATACGCTACCAATCCTTATTATCAGGAAGAACTTTCCCATTTGTTGAATGCCAATCTGGTTTTTGTAGAGCACAGGTATTTTGGTGAGTCTGTTCCGGATTCATGTAATTGGGATTATCTGACGGTAGAAAATGCCTTGAATGATTTGCATCATGTGCGAAGCGTTTTCGGAGATGTGTATCCAGGTAAATGGTTGGCTACGGGGATTAGTAAAGGAGGACAGACTGCAATGTTTTATCGTGCTTTTTATCCGAACGATGTGGATGTAACTATTCCTTATGTGGCTCCGTTGAATTATTCGGAAGAGGACGAACGCCATATGCATTTTCTCTCGGATGATATCTCTTCTTCTGCCAATCGTAAGAAAGTGGAAACAGCACAGTTGGAACTTCTGAAACGTAAGGCCTCTTTATTGCCTTTGTTTACCCGATATTGTGCAGAGAAGCAATACACCTTTCGCGTTTCTTTAGAAGAAATCTATGAGTTTTGTGTGCTGGAATATGCTTTTGCCTTATGGCAATGGGGAACACCTCTCACAGAAATTCCTTCTTTGAAGGCTTCGGATACTACTTGGTTCAATCATTTCATTGAAATTAGCGAGCCAGGCTATTTTTCAAAGGAAACTCCTTATATGCCTTTCAATGTACAGGCTGTGCGTGAATTAGGTTATTATGCTTATGATATCCGACCGTTTAAAAAGTATTTAAGTATGAAGACATCAAAGAACTACTTGCGAAAGGTAATGCTTCCGGAGGGGTTGTCTTACATTAAATTTGATGCTTCCTTGTATAAACGTACGGTACAATATCTGACTAAGCATGATCCGAAGATGATTTATATTTATGGAGGAGCTGATCCTTGGGTTGCTTCAGGAGTAACATGGTTGAAGGGAAAACAACAGATTCATGTCTACGTACTTCCTAATGGAAGTCATACTACCCGTATTGTGTCTTTTGATAATTCTACTCAAAAGGAAATAAAAGATCTGTTAATGCAGTGGTTGAATGAACCCTCCAACTGATGTGAAAGAAAATATATATCCTCATCTTTAGACAGATAAAAAGCGACATCCGGTAGCTTTCTTGTATACAAGAGTTACCGGATGTCGCTTTGTTTTATTCAGATAAAGTTTATCTCTTTTTATTGGGCTTCAGCAGTTCTCTATGAAAACGCATTTCTGCACGTTGTAAGCGATATATTTTTTTAGCAGAAAGAAAAGCTTTGTATTTATGGACATACTCTAAATCGAGCTCATTGATTTCGATTTTAGTTTTGATTACATCTTCAATCACTTTCATTTGCTCTTCTTCTGACAAGTTTTCGTTCTTACCCTGTCTCATCAGTTGCCAAGCCTTCTTATTATATGCGTGCTTCTTATCTTGGAGTTCAAAATAAAGTGGAAAGAACTGCTTGGCTTCTTCTTGAGTCAATATATTTTGTTCAACGAAAAATGCTTCTTGTTTGGCACGGAATTCTTCTTTAGATAAGCACTTTCCTTTTTGTGCCTGTATGTTATTTGTGCAAATAAATAACAAGAGTGCTATGATATGCCATCCTTTTTTCATGTCTTTAATGTTTTTATGGGTAAATAGGAGTATCTGCATCAGTTAGATATTGATAAAGAGTATAATCATCCATCATGGTTTGTTCCATGAGGGGTTCAATATATTCATCTGGAAGTTCGGATATACTTTCTATCGTATAATCAGTTTTATTTTCCGGTTTCTCTCCAACGATGACGCGGATACTGAACATCAATCCACAAAACATGGCAACCATATATACCCATGGTTTTACTCGTTCCCACATGCTGATTTCCGACATTTCTACAGTCTCTTTTTCGGGAAGCTGCTTCATCAATTGCTCCGTAAAGTTGTCGAAATATCCTTCTGGAGTTTTGAAGGGTATTTTCTTACCGTATTTCTTAGCCAATTCGCTGTCTGTTTTCATTATGTTATCCTCCTTTTCTTATTAGATGGTTATTTGAAGGAAAAGTTTAATCATTTTGTTTGAAAAATTCTTCTATTTTCTTTACCGCATGATGATACGAAGCTTTTAAAGCTCCGATACTTGTTCCCATTATTTCGGAAATTTCATTGTATTTCATATCTTGAAAATACTTCAGGTGGAAAATAATACGCTGCTTTTCCGGTAAAGTCTGTATGGCTTTCTCGAACAAAAGCTGTGTTTGGTCTCCATCAAAGTAAGGGTCACTTTCCAGCTGGTTCAGCAAGTTTGCTTCCGATTCCTCAATGGATAAATGCTTCTGTGCCCGTTGTTTGTTCAGAAAATTAAGACATTCATTCAAGGCTATCCGATAAAGCCAGGTTGAGAGTTTGGCTTCTCCCCGGAAATATTCCAGATTATTCCATGCCTTGATAAATGTATTCTGTAATAAATCGTCTGCATCTTCGTGTGAAAGCACCATTCTCCTTATCTGATAATATAGCTGTTCCTTGTAGGTATTAACTATCCACTCAAAAGCCTCCCTTTGCTGGTCAGGCTCCTGAAGTTTCAGTATAATTTCCTTCTCGGTATATTTGTCGGTCATGATTCTTCTTTTGTTACGTTAGAACTCTTACGGTAAAGTTGGTTTAATCTGTTTCATCCTTTTTAACACGCTTTCCGCTACAGTGAAATTTTGAGATTCTCTTCGGCTAGCATTGTGTGAGGAAAAATTTCGGAAGCTTCTTTCAGCAGTATACTTTCATCTTCATATCTGGCAGAAAAATGTCCTATAAGCAATTTCTTGACTTGGGCTTCCCGTGCGATTAATGCAGCTTGCGCTGCCGTAGAGTGGAAGGTCTGCTTGGCCCGTACCGCCTCCGTATTGGCAAAAGTTGCTTCATGAAACAACAGATCTACGCCTTGTATTTGTGGAACTATACGTGGTAGATAACACGTATCCGAACAATAAGCATACATACGTGGAGGGTCGGAAGGAATGGTCAGTCTGGAGTTGGGAATAACTGTTCCGTCGTTGGTTACATAGTCTTCTCCATTCTTTATCCGGTTTATCATACAGATTGGTATCTGATAGAAGTCAATCATTTCACGTATAATATGGTTTGGAGTAGGCTTTTCCTTAAAAAGAAAACCACATGTTGGCATGCGATGGCGTAACGGAATTGTTTCGACTGATACCGAGCGGTCGTCGTAAATGACCGTTTGTTCTCCAGGATTGAAAGGATGGAAAAAAACTTGATAAGTCATACCTTTGCAGAAAAAATCCAACTGTGGTGCCATCAGTTTTTCCAAGTCTGGATGGCAATGAATGTGCAGGTCGGCTGTACGTTCCAGCATACCGAATGTAGAAATAAGTCCGATAAGCCCGAAACAGTGGTCGCCATGCAAGTGAGAAATAAAAATGTGATTCAGACGATTGAAACGTAAGCGCGACCGTCTGAGTTGGACTTGTGTTCCTTCTCCACAGTCTATCATGAATAGTTTTTCCCGGATATTAATGACCTGTGAAGTAGCCTGATGGCGGGTTGTGGGGAGTGCCGAACCGCATCCTAATATATGTATGTCGAATTTTTCCATGCGAGCAAAGATAAACTTTTCTCTTTTATTTCAGGACAAAAAGAAAACTAAAGATTGTCAGCAGATGGCACTTTTGACAATCTTTAGTTTCCGTATCATTGATTCCTTGTTGAATTATCGCATCAAGATGCGTGTAATTTCACCGATATACATTGTGTATTGTTTGGAAGTATCGATAGACTGGTTCAGTGATTTCAACTCTTCGGCCGACATATTCTGCTCCATCGATTTCTTGCACTCTATCACTACACTAGGTTGTGTATTTCCTGTACTGTAAAGAGATATTTTGTATGTATCACTTTGCTTCATCAGTGCACTGACTGCAATACGGCTTTGGTCTATCAATGTATAAGTGACGTTTTTGCTGAACAGTTTTCCAAATCCTCCCCAGTTTTCTGCCTTGATGTCAATTTCCTCTTCACCGGCTGTAATGGTCAGACGTCCGTTAGCAATCAAATCATTGAAATTGGCAGGTATCTGTTCGAATGTTACTTCTTTCAATTCTTCTGAAGTATTCAAGACCGGTTGTGCCGGAACCAATGGAATCATAGGAGTAGTAGTTGCCGTATTGTTGTTATTAAGCAACTGCTTACCTAATGCAGAAGCTACCGATTCGAACAAAGCATCTTTTAGATTGATGGTTTCTCTTCTGAATTTTCCACAGATAGGAGCAAGTTTAGTCTTTTTCTTGTTCAATGCCATGTCGTCTGTAATCCATTCTTCTGCCGAATAACGTTCTCCACCGTCACGGTTTTCTTCGTACCAGTAGCGGATACGTGTCATGGTAAGATTGCATACTTCATTTTGAACATTGATAAGAAACTGGTAATAAATACGGGTACGGTCTAATGATATGGCCGATGAAGAGAATACCATGTATTCTTCTGCTGTAGCTGCGATATCACCTTTTTCTTCGTTTGTATAAGCCACCTGACTATATAAATTGCCCTCTGGTTTGAATCGGTTTTTAGCCCATTCCAACATCAGGTCGTATAGCTTCTCTTTGGAAACTCCGGGTGTCTTGATTTCCTGAGTGAAAGTCACTTTCCCTTCTGACAGGGTAACTGCTCCGGATAGATATTTAGGATCGTTGTTGTCTTTCTTTTCTTTTGCTGTGCCCAACAGTGGCAGGCATAAAGCAATAATAAATAAGAGTTTTTTCATGGTAGTAGTTATATTCTGATTTTTCTGTCGCAAATATAACGATAAAAAAAGAGAAGCATAAGAATGCTTCTCTTTTTTATGTATTTTAAGATAGATTATTTTACAGGTATCTTGTCAATACGTGCCTGGTGGCGTCCGCCTTCGAATTCTGTATTGAAGAATTCAGTCATAATCTTGTCGGCTGTTTGGAAGTCGATGTAACGTCCTGGCATTACCAATACGTTTGAATCGTTGTGCAGACGTGTCATATGCGCTATTTCAGGCATCCAGCAAAGTGCTGCACGTATACCTTGATGCTTGTTCAGAGTCATGCTGATTCCTTCTCCGCTGCCACAGATTGCAATTCCCGGGTAACATTCTCCAGCTTCTATAGCTTTAGCCAGTGGATGTGCAAAGTCGGGATAGTCGCAACTGTCGGTGGTATATGTACCAAAGTCTTTATATTCCCATCCTTTGGCTTCCAGCCATTGTTTTACATACTGTTTCAGTTCGAAACCTGCGTGATCTGATGCTAAACCTATCGTTTTCATTAGAGCATTGCTTTTACTTGTTTATATACATTTTCGGCTGTGAAGCCCAGTTTTTCGTCCAATACTTTGTAAGGAGCAGAGTAACCGAATGATTCCATACCCCAAACTTTACCGTTTGCACCTACCAGATTTTCCATACTGAATGGAAGCCCGGCTGTCAAACCGAATACTTTAGCTCCGGTAGGGATGATGCTTTCCTGATATTCCTTGCTTTGGCTACGGAACAAACCTTCCGAGGGGACTGATACAATACGGAGTTTTACTCCATCCTTACGCAGCAGTTCGGCTCCGGCTATCAGTGTAGAAACTTCAGAACCAGAAGCAATCATGATTACATCCGGATTTTCATCGCTTTCTACGATATAAGCTCCTTTGGCTGCTTGCTTATAATCTGTTCCAGCTGGCAGGTTGTTTACATTCTGACGAGAGAAGATCAATCCGGTAGGAGTGGATGTATTCTCCATTGCCAACTTCCATGCCTGTGTTGCTTCTTCCACATCGGCCGGACGAAGAACCAGCATAGAGTTCTTTCCCTTGTGGTTTTTCAGTTTTTCGAGCAAACGTACCTGTGCTTCCTGTTCTACCGGTTCGTGTGTCGGTCCGTCTTCACCTACGCGGAATGCATCGTGTGTCCAGATAAACTTCACAGGAAGTTCCATCAAAGCTGCCATACGAAGTGCAGGCTTCATGTAATCTGAGAATACAAAGAATGTACCGCAGGCTGCAATTACACCTCCGTGCAGTGCGATACCGATACAGCAGCAAGCCATTGTCAGTTCGGATACACCTGCCTGAAGGAAAGCTCCGCTGAAGTCACCTTTTTTCAGAATATGAGTCTTGGCCAGAAATCCGTCTGTTCTGTCGGAGTTACACAAGTCGGCAGAAGAAACAATCATGTTTTCCACCTTTTCTCCCAATACTCCCAATACGGTAGCAGAACCTACACGGGTTGCTGCATTCGCTTTTTGCTGGATAGCATCCCAATTGATTTCCGGCAATTTACCGGCAAACCACATATCCATTTTGGCTGCAAGTTCCGGATTTGCTTTTGCCCATTCTGCTTTAGCAGCGTATCGTTCTGCAACGATTGCTTTCAATTCTTCACGACGTTTAGCATAGATTTCTGCTACTTCCGGGAAGATTTGGAATGGATTTTCCAAGTCACCATTTAGGTTTTTGATGGTGTTGATGTAGGCATCGCCACCGAGTGGAGCTCCGTGTGTACCGCAATCGTGTTCGTAGCTGCTACCGTCTGCACGCAGACAGCCTTTACCCATTACTGTCTTACCGATAATCAGAACCGGTTGTCCGCTTACAGCTTTGGCTGCAGTCAATGCTTCACGAATCTGGTCTACATCATTTCCGTCTATTGTGTAAACTTTCCATCCCCATGCTTCGTATTTCTGTGCTACGTTTTCAGTAGTGACATCTCCACATTCTGTAGAAAGCTGAATATCATTCGAGTCGTAGAACATAATCAGGTTGTCCAATCCCAGATGTCCGGCAATACGTCCGGCACCTTGTGAGATTTCTTCCTGAATACCTCCGTCGGAAATATACGCATAAATTGTTTGGTTCATTACGTCACCCAAACGAGCTTTTAGGAACTTGGCAGCGATAGCGGCACCTACAGCGTAAGTATGTCCTTGTCCGAGCGGGCCGGATGTGTTTTCAATGCCATGCATGAAGTCTACTTCCGGATGTCCTGGGGTAATGCTTCCCCACTGGCGGAATTGTTTCAAATCCTCCATTGTGTATTTTCCAGCCATAGACAAGACTGAATACAGCATCGGCGACATATGTCCCGGATCGAGGAAGAAACGATCGCGTCCTTCCCACAATGGATTTTCTGGATCGTATACCAAGAACTCTGAGTACAGTACGTTTATGAAGTCAGCTCCGCCCATAGCACCTCCGGGGTGACCAGACTTTGCTTTTTCTACCATTGCAGCAGTGAGAATACGAATATTATCCGCTGCACGATTCATTAATGCTTTATCGTTTTTCATTGTTCCTATGTTAATTTATTTGCAAAGATACGTAAATAAACTCAGATTGCCGTTAGTTCGATATAGATATTGTTGCTTTTTTTATTGTATATGGACGAATAAATATGTTTTAAGTTGCGTGATTTTCTTAAAAATGAGATAAAAGAGAGGAGAAGTTAATAATAGCTTAATGAGTATGCTCATGTTGCATATGGGAAGCTATATGATGTTATAATCAACGTCGTTGAATCTGTAACCGGCGACATCGGCTGTAAAAACGACGGCGGCGATTGTACAGCCGACGCCGTCGGCTATAGAATTTTTTTAGTATGATGTCTGTATGAATTTGCTGTCGGGAAAATCTTTTTATTGTATGGTGTGGGGGAGGGGATTTAGGGTGAAGAATAAAAAAAGCAGCTGCCTCCATGAGGCAACTGCTTTTGTGTGATTGTATCCAAACGGTATTAGCAGAGTTTGCGTGAACCGTTGCTGATTGTTACATCATATACTTTCGGGCTGCGTCCGAATTTTTCTTTGAAGCGTTCTTTTGCAGTAGTAATGAATGTTTCATAAAGCTCGTTCTTTACGAGGTTGATGGTGCAGCCTCCAAATCCTCCACCCATTACGCGTGAACCTGTTACACCGCAGTCGAAAGCGACATCGTTCAAGAAATCGAGTTCTTCGCAACTTACTTCGTACAGTTTGCTCATACCCTGATGGGTTTCATACATTTTCTGTCCTACGGTTTCGTAATCGCCTTTTTCAAGTGCATCACATACATCGAGTACACGTTGTATTTCTTCAATGACATATTCTGCACGCATGTAGTCTTCTTCGCTGACCTGAGCCTTTACTTCGTTTAGCATATCCATGCTGCAGTCACGCAGGAATTCTACGTTCGGGTGGTTTTTCTTGATTGCTTCTACCACAGTTTCGCAACTTTGGCGACGTTTGTTGTATGCAGAAGAAGCCAGTTCGTGTTTCACTACAGAGTCAACCAATACCAGGCGGTAGCCTTCCGGTTTGAACGGGAAGTACTGGTATTCCAAAGAGCGGCAGTCCAGACGAATCAGACTTCCTTCTTTTCCGAATACTGAAGCAAACTGGTCCATGATACCACATTTCACACCGCAATAGTTGTGTTCTGTTGCCTGACCTACTTTTGCCAATTCGAATTTGTCTATCTTATTGTCTCCGAACAAATCGTTCAGCGCATACGCATAAGTTGATTCGAGGGCTGCTGAAGAAGACATACCGGCACCCAGAGGAACATCGCCTGCAAATGCAGTATTGAAGCCTTTTACATCTACTCCTCTTTTAATCATTTCACGGCATACACCGAATATATAGCGTGCCCAACTTGCCTTTGGAGCGTCTTCTTCGTTTAATCCAAATTCTACGTAATCTTTCAGGTCGATAGAGTACGCGCGGACCTTATCAGTTCCGTTAGGCTTTATTTCAGCAATTATACCTTTGTCTACTGCTCCAGGGAAAACAAATCCTCCGTTATAGTCTGTGTGTTCACCGATGAGGTTGATACGTCCGGGAGATGCGTATACCGACCCTGTTGTTCCGTCAAAATGTTTGATGAAACGTTCTCTTACGAATTCTATGTCCATCGTGGTATATTTTAAGGATTAATAATAAAAGACCATACTTGCCAGCAGCAAGTATGGTCTTATGTGATTTATTGATTATTCAACTGGAATATCTTTGTTGACATTCTTGCTTCCGATAGCTGCATAATATAAGATGTAGCATACAGCAGCAACGATTACCCAGTAGCTCATCATATAGCTGCTGGTGATATCTGCCAAAGCTCCTTGGATCAAAGGAAGAATACCTCCACCGCATACCATAATCATGAAGATACCCGATCCCATTGAAGTATATTTACCTAAGCCTTCTACAGCCAGGTTGAAGATTCCACCCCACATTACAGAAGTACACAATCCGCAAAGTACGAAGCACATTACGCTGACAGGTACTGTAGTCATACCAAAGCTGATGTCTGATTTAAATACCGGCATTGAAACTTCAACTGTAGTAGGGCTGAACATACCGATAAACAACAGAACCAAAGCCAAAGTGCTGACGAAAATAATCTGTGATTTGCTGGAATATTTAGCTCCCAGGATACCTCCTACCAAACGGCCGCACATCATAAGGAACCAGTAAGTACCTACGATAGAACCCGCCATAGCTGCATCGATACCGATACCTGCAGCACCTTCGGTTACGTCGCTGGCTGTTGTAAGGAACAGGTTCATGAAGTTAGGAATACCTACTTCTACACCTACATAAAGGAAGATGGCTACGGTACCCAATACGAAGTGACGGAATGACATCGGGCTGTGTGCATCTTTTACTTTCTTTTCAGTCTTTTCTGCGTATGGTTCCGGCAAGTTCATTACTGCCAATACAATAAATACTACCGCAAAGATACCCATCGCAATAAACAAAGCCGGAGCTGCATCACTAATCTGTGCTTTGGCTACATCACCCATCAGATAACCTACCAGTACCGGAACGATAGTAGCTGAGATAGAGTTTACAGAACCACCAAACTGAATAAGCTGGTTACCTTTCTTTCCACCACCGGCCAATGTGTTCAACATAGGGTTTACTACGGTGTTCAGCATACACATAGAGAAACCTGAAACAAATGCACCAATCAGGTAGATGGTAAATCCGTTTGTGCTGGTTCCAGACAAATACTGGATACCTACACCAATAAATCCTACGGCAACAGCAGCCAAAGCTGTCTTTTTATAACCGATTTTCTTCAGCATCATACCTGCAGGCAAGCCCATGAATGCATAGGCAATAAAGTTGGCTGCATTACCCAGCTGAGTCATCCAGTTTGCTACAGAGAATTGGTGTTTTACAATTACTCCTAATGGATTGGTAAGCCCTGTCACGAAAGAAATCATCGCGAAAAGGGCAATCATCATTGCTATAGGCAATGCATAATTTTTCTTTTGTTCTGACATAATAATTTTAGGGTTATATTAATTGATAAAAAGGTTAATTTACTTTTTGATGCCGAATTTGTAGACTGTAGTCTGATGATAAGTGTTTTCAGGAGTCAGTACGGCAGAGGGAAAATGTCCTTTGTTTGGGGTATCCGGGAAGTGCTGTGCTTCGAAACATATAGCACTGCGGGCAGGAAACGTTGCTCCATGCCATCCGGTAAATCCATTGTGCCAGTTGGCTGTATAGAGTTGTACACCTGGTTCGGTAGTGTATACTTCCAAGGTACGACCACTTTCCGGTTCAATACATTCTGCTGCAAATGTAAGGCTTCCGGCTTCTCTCTTGTTTAATACATAGCAATGATCGTATCCGGCACCAAATTTCAGTTGCTCAAATGCATCGTTGATACGGCTTCCTATTGTGTGAGGAGTACGGAAATCCATAGGAGTGTTTTCTACAGTTGCAATTTCACCTGTAGGGATAGATACTTCATCGACAGGAGTATAAAAATCCGCGTTGATGGTTACAATGTTGTTTTCTACTGTAGGAGTGGGGTTGGCAATTCCTGCCAGATTGAAGAATGCATGATGAGTCAGATTGACAAGTGTAGTCTTGTCTGTATTTGCTGCATAAGTGATTACCAATTCGTTTTGGTTAGTCAGTGTATAGACTACGGTTACGTTCAGATTACCGGGGAATCCTTCTTCTCCGTCTTCCGAAAGATAACGTAATGTTATGCTTTGCTTGCTTGTTTGTTCTGCATCCCATACACGTGCATGGAAACCTGTTGGCCCTCCATGAAGAGAGTTGGGGCCGTTGTTGATGGTGAGAGTATATTCTTTGCCAGCCAACTGGAATTTTCCTTTGGCAATACGGTTGCCATAGCGTCCGATGAGGGTACTAAGGAAAGGTTCTGGACTATTGATCACATTTTCGATGGTATCATGTCCTTGTATTACATTGGCATAATTCCCGTTTTTGTCGGGCATCATAATGGCAAGAATTGCACCTCCATAATTGGTGACAGCTATTTCTGCTCCATTGTCGTTTGCAAGAATGAACAAGTCTGTGCTTTTTCCATTGATATTTTTTTGGAAATCAGATTTCTTTAATCCGCAAAGGTTGTTCTCATTGTAATATGTGTGATTCATGGTTTAAAATATCTTTCGTTTATACAACCTATAATTTGCCTGCAAATAAAAAAATTTTCTTTATAATCCCCAAACATTTCCGAGAAAACCTTAACGAGGATTTGTGAACTTTTGCAACTTGTACTTTACTGAACTGGGTAGTATATTTTGAGTAAATCGGCTACTATAAAGCTGCTTCCTCCTATGAAAATGAGGTCTTCTGGCGCTGCTTTTTCTTTCGCTGCGATTAATGCAGATTTTACATCCGGATAGGCTTCTCCATGGAGATTGAATGTTTGTGCCAGTTCCTTTACTTTCCCGGCTGGAAGAGCACGCTGTACAGATGCTTGGGTGAAATAGTAGGTGGCTTCGGAGGGGAGTAGTTTCAAAACGCCACTGATATCCTTATCATTTACCATTCCGATGACCAGATGGAGTTTGTCGTATTTTTGAATAGCCAGTTGTTTGGTGATGTAGCTGATTCCTCCTACGTTATGGCCGGTATCGCAGATTATAGTTGGATGTTCTTCCAGGCGTTGCCAGCGTCCCATTAACCCAGTCAGTTTGCATACATTGGCAAAGCCTTCTCGGATATGGCTTTCATTGATATGATATCCTGCTTGTTGCAGACATTGTAAAGCTGATAGTATAGTGTTAGTGTTTTTTTCTTGACAAAATCCTCCCAATTCTCCTGTTAAGTCGGGGTAATTGGTGGTTTGATAGAGGCAGTGTCCATCTTTTGTATATTCAACTTGCTGTACAAATTGTTCTTCTTCTGCAAAATGTATGGGAGCTTGCATTTCTGTAGCTTTTTGCAGGAATACAGGTTTGGTTTCTGGAGTTGTTTCGCCAATGACAACAGGTGTTTGAGGTTTTATGATACCTGCTTTTTCTGTTGCAATTTTAGCAAGTGTATTTCCTAAGAATTGAACATGGTCGAAACTGATGTTGGTAATGACACAGAGGTCTGGACGAATGATGTTAGTGCAGTCGAGTCTGCCTCCTAATCCAACTTCAATAACAGCTACATCTACTTTTTCCTGAGCAAAATATAAGAAAGCCATGGCCGTGGTCAATTCGAAAAAAGAAGGGTGGAGTGGTTCGAAAAAAGCACGGTGCTGCTCTACAAAATCAATGACAAATTCTTGTGAAATAGGCTGTCCATTTACCCTGATACGCTCCCTGAAGTCGATTAGATGGGGAGACGTGTATAATCCGGTTTTGTATCCGGCTGCTTGTAGTACAGCAGCTATCGTGTGCGAACAGGAACCTTTTCCATTTGTTCCGGCTACATGGATGGTGCGGAAATTATGGTGGGGATGTCCAAAGTGTTCATCCAACAGATGGGTATTGGTTAAACCTTCTTTGTATGCATCTTTCCCGATATGTTGAAAGAGTGGTGCGCTATTGTATAAATAAGTAAGGGTTTCAGAGTAATTCATGATGTTGTTTTTTCAATAAAAATAAAATGTTGGTGCAAATATCGGTATAATATTGTTATGTTATGTTTTTTGCAAAAAGGAATTTTATGATAAAGTTTATATCGTTTTATTACTTATTTATTTACCAGTTTTTTATAGATAAAAAACGATGATTCGATATAGAATTATTGAGATTGGTTTATAACTGTTTTGTGCAGGCTTGAATCATATTTGTTTGTTAGCCCTTTGTCTCTAAATTTGCATTGTTGGATAGAGAAGTTAATGATGTAAATCTTTAATTAATTTCTAATTTTTGAAACAAAATATTTTTTACAGTTTAATTGTTGTAATTCTTGTTTCTGGAAGTTGATTGAAGTAACAGCACAAATTCTAATGCAAATAAAAGCGAATACTAAACAGACCTTTATAGTCTATTGTAGATTAATGTTTTAATTTAAATATCTACCAATGGAAGCATATTTATGTAAGGCCTTAAATTTTGTATTTCCTATTTAAGGATAGGACTATTGAAGTCGTTTAATTTTAATAATTTACTAATCTATGAGACAAAGAAGATTTTCACAGTTCCTATTGCTCATGTTGCTTGTACCCGGTGGTGGTTTGGCATTTGCAAACTCCCATAGAGAGGCAACCTCTAATGCACTTTCTGCATTACAGCAAACAGGTAAGATTACAACTAAGGGTAGTATTGTAGATGCAAAAGGCGAACCTTTGATTGGCGTCAGTATTTTGGAAAAAGGTACTACAAATGGTACGATTACTGATTTTGATGGTAATTTTACTTTGCAGGTATCACCAAATGCTACAATTGAGTTTTCTTATATCGGATATAAGACTCAGAGTATGATAGCAAAAGCTGATTTTGGGAAAATAACAATGAAAGAAGATACGGAAGTATTGGATGAGGTTGTTGTGACAGCTTTGGGTATCAAACGTTCGGAGAAAGCACTGAGTTATAATGTGCAGGAAGTGAAAGGAGATGAACTTACTACGGTAAAGGATGCCAACTTTATGAATTCTTTGGCTGGTAAAGTAGCGGGCGTAAATATTAATACTTCATCTTCTGGTGTGGGTGGTGCAACTCGTGTTGTAATGCGAGGTGTTAAATCAATTGCAAATAACAATAATGCCTTGTATGTAATTGATGGTGTACCTATTTATAATACTAATAATGGTTCTACAGAAGGCCGTTATTCAAGTCAGCCTAAAGGGGAGGGCATTTCGGATCTTAACCCTGACGATATTGAAAGTATGTCTGTTTTGAGTGGACCTGCTGCAGCAGCTTTGTATGGTTCTAACGCTGCTCAGGGTGTAATCTTGATTACAACGAAGAAAGGTGCGGCCGGTAAACCTAAGATTACCATTTCTAATAATACAACATTCTCGAAGCCCTTTATCATGCCGGAGTTTCAAAATTCTTATGTGAATAGAAGCGGTGAGTTTAAATCTTGGGGAGCAAAGACTTCTTCTCCGTATGGTGATTATGAACCTGCCGATTTCTTTCAGACTGGTACAAATATTCAGAACTCCGTTTCTTTGTCTGTAGGAACAGACAAGAACCAGACCTATTTGTCTGTGGCTACGACCAATGCGGAAGGTATTATTAAAGATAATGAATACGACCGTTATAACTTTAACGTTCGTAATACGACTAAGTTCCTGAATGATAAAATGACCTTGGATGTAGGATTCAGTTATATTATTCAGAATGATAACAATATGATGGCACAGGGAGAATACTTTAACCCCCTTCCTGCCGTATACTTATTCCCACGTGGTGAGGACTTTGAAGCTGTCCGTATGTATAAAACATGGGATGAATCTCGTGGAATTTATGTGCAGAATTGGAATTATGGAGATCAGGGTATAAGTTTGCAGAACCCTTATTGGCTGTCTCAAGAAAACAGTTATGGTACCAAACGCCAGAGATATATGGCTAATGCAAGTTTGAAATATCAGATTTTGGATTGGTTGGATGTGACAGGACGTGTACGTATTGATAACTCAGTAAACCTGTTTGAGGACAAGCGTTATGCTTCTACGAATGTTCAGTGGACTTCAAACTCTGAAAAGGGATTTTATAAGTGGCAGAAAGAAGACGACCGTCAGGTTTATGCCGACTTGCTGGCAAATGTAAATAAAACCTTGGGAGATTTCTCTATCAATGCCAATGTGGGTATAAGTATTTCTCAATTGTATTATAATGCTTATGGCTATCAGGGAGGCTTGCAGGATCTTCCTAATGTATTCAATCCTAAGAATATTTATTCGACAACATCTTCAAGTACATATCCTTTATATGATGTGTATAAACAGCGTACCAATTCAATTTTTGCAAGTGCAGAATTGGGCTGGAAAAGTATGTTGTATTTGACTGTTACCGGACGTAATGACTGGGATTCTGCTTTGGCTAATACTCCTAATACATCATTCTTCTATCCTTCGGTTGGTTTGTCTGGGGTTATCTCGGAAATGGTAAAATTACCAGATTGGGTGACTTATTTGAAAGTACGTGGTTCGTATGCGTCTGTGGGAGCTGCCATACCAAGAGGATTGACATCTACTGCTAATATTCATTTTGATGATGCGAGCCAAAGCTGGGTTACCAATGATTATCCTCCTTTGAGTGAATTGTATCCGGAACGTACTGATTCTTGGGAGGCTGGTCTGTCTGCCAAGTTCTGGGATAACCGTTTCTCTTTGGATGTGACCTGGTATAAGACTAACACGAAAAATCAGACCCTGACTATTCCTATATCAGCCAGTGGTGGTTATACCAAGATGTATGTACAGAGTGGAAATGTACAGAATATGGGTATGGAGTTTGCATTAGGCTTTAATGAAACTTGGGGAAACTTCTCATGGAGTTCTAATTTAACTTATAGTTTTAATAAAAATAAGATTATTTCCTTGGCTCCTGGACTTGAAGGTGGTATCGACCAGGGCGGAATCGGTAACTCTCAGATCAGGTTGTATGAAGGTGGTACAATGGGAGACCTTTATGTAACCAGCCAGTTAAAACGTGACCAGCAGGGAGACATTCTAGTAGTCGATGGTAAGGTACAGGCCGAAAGTCTTGCTGAAAACCCGAAATATGTCGGTTCTGTATTGCCTAAAGGAAATATGGGATTTAGAAATGATTTCAGCTGGAAAGGTCTTAATTTCGGTTTCTTGTTGAGTGCACGCTTTGGTGGTGTCGTACTGTCTGGAACTCAGGCCGAATTGGATAAGTTTGGCGTTTCTAAGGTAAGTGCCGATTATCGTGATCAGGGAGGTGTACCTGTGAATTGGGAGAGAGTTGATACAGAATCTTATTATAGTGTAGTAGGTGGTATCAATGGTGTTTTGGAAAACTATGTATATAGTGCAACAAACGTGCGTTTGCAGGAAGCTTCTATCGGTTATACATTGCCGGCTAAATGGTTTAACAATAAAATGAATTTAAGCCTTTCTTTGGTTGGACGTAATCTTTGGATGATTTATTGTAAGGCTCCTTTCGACCCGGAAGCAACAGCTTCTACCGGTACTTATTTCCAGGGCTTGGATTATTTTATGCAGCCTAGCTTAAGAAACTTTGGTTTCAGTGTTAAATTCCAATTCTAAGTATATACAATTATGAATAAAAGATTATTTAAATATATATTATCCGGAGCATTTGGAACGCTGCTTCTGGCAGGAAGTTCCTGTACAGCTAATTTTGAAGAAATAAACCGCCCTGGAGAAAATATTACTGATGAAGAATATGGTAGAGATAATTTTAAGTTGCAGTCCTATTTTTCTCAGATGATAGAAAATGTGCTATCTCCTCAGGAAAACTCATTTCAGATGAATGAAAACTTGATAGGAGATGTTTATGGACGTTATATGACAACGGCTAATGATGCATGGAATGGCAGTAATTTCTCTGTATATAATGCTCAGAACTCTTGGATTAAATATCCTTTTAATGATGTGATGCAGAAATTCACCACTCCGTGGTACGCTGTAAAAGAAAGTGCAGATGAAAATAGTACGGTATGGGCATGGGCCAAGATTCTGCGTGTCGCAGCTATGCATCGTTTGATTGATATGTATGGCGCTCTTCCATATACTCAGGTTACTTCAGAATCTATCACAGTGCCTTATGATGATATGAAAACTGCTTATCATGCCATGCTTGACGACTTGACATCTGCAATTGAAACTCTGACTGTATATCTTTCTTCCAGTTCGGATGCATTAATGCCAGATGCGGATGTGGTCTATAAGGGAGATATGAATAAATGGGTGAAGTTTGCAAATTCTTTGAAACTACGCTTGGCTATGCGTTTGAGAGGTGTAGAGCCTGAATATGCACAGCAAATGGCAGAAGAAGCAGTTGGGCACTCTATAGGTGTTATTACTTCGAATGCAGATGCTCCGAGATATCCGTATCCGGGAAACTCTCCGATATGGAAAATGTGTACAAGCTGGGGTGATGCACGTGCTGCTGCAGATATCGTTTCTTATATGGTAGGATATCAGGACCCTCGCTTGTCGTTGTATTTTAATTCTGTTACTTTCAGTGGGTTTGACGGAACTTATGCGGGGTTGAGAAGCGGTAGTACTTTGACTAGTAAAGCGTGGGCAGACCAGTATTCATGTCCTGCAGGCGAAATGGATGATGATTATTTGTGGATGACAGCAGCAGAGGTTGCCTTTCTGAAGGCCGAAGGTGCTCTTTATAATTGGAATATGGGAGGAAGTACAGCCGAAGCCTTGTATGAAGAAGGTATTACATTGTCTTTTGATCAATGGGGCGCAAGTGGAGCCAGTGCGTATATGGAAAATAGTACGAATACTCCAGCTGATTATTCCGATCCGAGTGGAAAGTTGTCGACTAGTGCTGTAAGTACTATTACTGTTAAATGGGAAAACGGTGACACAGAAAAAAGTTTGGAACGTATCATTACCCAGAAATGGATTGCTATGTATCCATTAGGACAGGAAGCATGGAGTGAATACCGTCGTACGGGTTATCCTCGTTTCTTCTCATTGGCGGAACAGCCTGTTTCTTATCCTACTTTGACCACTGTTGCTGCTCGAATTCCGTTTAATCCGGATGAATATACTAATAACCCTAATAATATAAATTCATCTACAGTACAGCAGTTGTTAGGTGGAAAGGATGATTATTCTACAAAATTGTATTGGGCAAAATAAGTAACGTAATAAAAAGAATAGATTATGTTAAAACATTATATAGGAAAAATCATAATGTGTGGAGCTGTTTGCTCGGCATTATACTCTTGTTCAGATTGGACAAAAGTAGAATCTATTAATCAGGGAACGTTTCTGGAAAATAATAGAAGTGACGAATATTATGAAAATTTGAGAGCCTGGAAGGCACGTAAAGACCATCAGATTACTTTTGGATGGTTTGGTAACTGGACAGGAGTAGATCAGGAACATAGCATGCGAAGTCTTCCGGATAGTTTGGATTTTATTTCAATCTGGGGATCTTGGAAAAACCTGACTGATAAGCAAAAGACAGATTTGCAGTATGTTCAGGAAAAGAAAGGTACCAAGGCGCTGTTGTGTTTCATTATAGCTAATATCGGTGACCAGATTACTCCTCAATCTGTATACGATAACTGGCAGGAAGAAGGATATGAGTCTGAAAGAGCTGCAGTGAATGCATATTGGGGATGGGTTGATGGTGATGATGATGCAATCAGTAAAGCTATCGACAAGTATACTCAAGGCCTGTGTGATACAATCCATAAATACAATTATGATGGGTTTGATATCGATTACGAGCCCAACTATGGTTCTTCCGGAAATCTGGCAAGTTATAAAGACCGGATGCTGATGTTTTGTGAGTATATGAAAAATCATTTAGGTGAAGGTAAAATGCTGGTAGTAGACGGTGAACCTCAATCTATGCCTGCAGAAGCTGGAACACTTTTGGATTACTTTATTGTACAGGCTTATAACAGTTATGGAGATTCTGATTTGAACAGCCGTTTGCAAAGTACTATTAATAATTTTGATGGGGTACTTACTCCTCAGGAAGTGGCACGTAAATATATCGTTACAGAGAATTTTGAATCTTACGCGGCAAACGGTGGAAACTCAAATTACATGGATAAAGAGGGTAATACGTTTAACTCTTTGGAAGGTATGGCCCGCTGGGTTCCAGTTATAGATGGTGATTCTATTATGAAAGGAGGCTTTGGGTCTTATCATATTGAATATGATTATGGCTTGACTTTTACTGATGATTTCTATACAGCTCATCCTTGGTTGAGTAGAGATGACTTGAGCTATCCTTGGACGCGTTCCGGCATGCGTGCTTTGAGAGCTTTAGAATCTATATCAAGTATTAAACGTTAAAAAAAGAAGAATATGAAAAGTATATTAAATGTCACTAGAACTATACTTGCTTCTGTCATATTGGTATGTATAATGACTGCATGTAATGATGCTGAATACGATGTGGTCAATAACAAGATTTACATTACAGAAGCGATGTCAAGTTCAACCACAAAATTATTGGTGGACCCTGATACTGGGGCAGATGCCAGTTTTTCTATCAGTTTGAGTGATAAGTCTGCAAGTGATGTAACGGGTAAATTAACGGCTTCTGAATCGGCATTGGAAGCGTATAACAGTCTTAATGGAACAAATTATAAGATGCTTCCGGCCGAGAATTATTCATTCAGTGAAGATCAGGTGGTAATTCCGTCTGGTAGTGTAATATCTTCATCCATTAATATTCATGTGAATCCGTTCTCTGAGGAACAAATGGAAAGTGGTGATCTGTATGCAATTCCCGTCACTGTAGAATCGGCTTCATCGGATTTCTCTTCATTGGCAAGTCTTTCCAGTTATATTATTATTCTGGATCAGGTAATTGTTACGTCTGTTCCTGTATTGAGTGGCAGCAATCCTGTAACTCCTACCACGTCATTGCGTCAGGATTATAATCTGAGTGAATGGAGTCTTGAATTTAGATTGAATATGGATGGTTTCTCTATCAACAATCAGGCTATTGCTTCTTTGAATCCGAGTGAAATCTATGTCCGTTTCGGTGATGCCGGAAAAGACTATAATATGTTGCAGATCAAGACTCAGGGTACTCAGTATGAGTCTGTGACCCGTTTTGAACCTAATAAATGGTATCATATAGCCATTGTAGGTAATTCATCTTCTATGAAACTGTATGTAAACGGTGTATTGGACGGCACACTTAATTTGAGCGGTTCGGCATCATGGACAGTAGAAAAGGATAAATTCAGTCTGATCAGTTCCGGAACTACTTATTTTAGAAATAAATGTATGTTGAGTGAGTTCCGTTTCTGGACTAAGGCAATTTCACAATCCCAGATTCAGAATTATATGTTTGCGATAGATCCTGAAACTCCAGGTCTGGAAGCCTATTGGAAGATGAATGAAGGAAGTGGAAATGTCTTTAACGATGCTACCGGTCATGGTAATGAAATGACAGCTGCCGGTACTATCAGTTGGCAAGATGGTATACGTTCCGATGAACAATAATTGACTGACACTTGATTATAAGAAGTTGGAATGACATAAGTCTTAAATGTTTTCTCTCCTGATTTATTTTGGGAGAGAAAACAAGCTTTATTGGATAAAACTGAAGTGCACCTCAAAAGTTTTTGTCAGACTTTTGGGGTGCATTTTTAATAAGTCATGGTCTGTTCTTATTGGATAAAGTATGAAAGATTCATTGATGACTGCAATTCCGGCAGTTTGAATGTTAAAAGAGAGTATCTGATAAAAAGTAAAAAAGCTACATCATCTTTCTTAAAGAAATAGGATGTAGCTTTTTTAAAAAAGGAATATCTGATTAATCAAACAGACTTCTGAATTTCTTGAATATTTTTTCCTTCAAGCTGGTATTGGGTGTGAAGCTTTCCGATTCTTGCCATTTCTCCAGAGCTTGTCTTTCTTCTTTGGTTAGAGTTTCTGGAATATATACACTTACGTTGACCAACAAATCTCCTGTACCAGTATTATATCCGTAGCTGTTGATGTTTGGCAATCCTTTACCACGCAAGCGCAATACCTTACCCGGCTGTGTACCCGGTTCGATTTTGATTTTAGCTTTACCGTCGATTGTTGGAATTTCTACTGTACCTCCCAATGCTGCAGTCGGAACGCTTAATAATAGATTGTATATCAAGTCACTTTCATCACGAATCAGCTCAGGATGTTTTTCTTCCTCTATCTGTATCAAAAGATCACCCGGCACTCCATTGTGTTTGCCGGCATTACCCTTACCGTTCATAGTCAGTTGCATACCTTCGGCTACACCAGCAGGAATTTTTACGGTTACAACTTCTTCACCGTAAGTGATTCCTTCACCGTCACATTCCTTACATTTGTTTTTGATGATTTTTCCTTCACCACCACACTGAGGACATACAGTCTGTGTTTGCATCATACCGAAGATGCTCTGCTGAGTGCGGGTTACACTACCTGTTCCATGACATGTAGGACAAGTTTCTGTTCCTCCTTCGCCTTCTGCACCTGTACCATGACAATGAGTACATTGAACATATTTCTTCAGTTTGAATTTCTTTTCTACACCAGTAGAAATTTCTTTCAAATTCAGTTTTACTTTTACGCGCAGATCGGAACCTCTGAATTTACGCTGGCGACTTTGTCCACCTCCACCGCCAAATCCACCAAATCCACTATGTCCGCCGAAAATATCACCAAACATAGAGAAAATGTCGTCCATTGACATGCCTTGTCCGCTAAAGCCTCCAAATCCACCAGCTCCAGCAGCTCCGTCTACTCCTGCATGACCAAACTGATCGTAACGGGCACGTTTGTCCGGATTACTTAATACTTCATATGCTTCGGCTGCTTCCTTAAATTTTTCCTCAGCCTCTTTATCTCCCGGATTCTTGTCGGGGTGATATTGGATTGCTTTTTTGCGATACGCTTTCTTTATCTGGTCTGCTGAAGCTGATTTGTCAACTCCAAGCACTTCATAATAATCTCTTTTTGCCATTTGAAAGAAGTCTTGGTTTATTATTGTGCTACTACCACTTTTGCGTGACGAATTACTTTATCATTCAATTTGTATCCTGTCTGTACACAGTCCAATACTTTGCCTTTCTGTGCTTCGTCCGGTGATGGAACCAATGCGATAGCTTCATGGAAATCAGTATCGAAAACTTCACCTACAGGTTCCATTTTCTGTAAACCTTCCTGTGCCAGTCCTTTCAGGAATTTCTGATAGATCAAGTCAATTCCTTCGTACATAGCTTGTACGTTTTCCGATTTCTGCATATTCTGTAATGCACGTTCCAAGTCGTCCAATATAGGAAGTACTGCACTGATAGCCTTTTCTCCTCCGTTTTTGATGAGTTCGGCTTTTTCTTTCATGGTGCGTTTACGGTAGTTATCAAATTCGGCAGACAAACGCAGGTATTTGTCTTTCTGCTCTTCGATGGTCTGCTGTGCAGCTTCCAGCTCTTTAGCCAATTTTTCTTCGGCTGTCAATTCTTCTTGAGGCTGTTCTTGTGCAGTCTCTTCTGTTTGAGTGTTCTCTGAATTTTCAGCAGCATTGTCCTCTTGGTTTTTCAATACTTCTTCCTGTGAGTTCTGATTTTCTTTTGTACTCATATTGTTATATTGTTTTTTTTATATGCAAATAATTATTTATTGTTTTTTATTCCCTTACAAATATCATGCCTAAACGGCAGAAATGTGGAAATGGCCTGCAAAAGTACGAAAAATCTGCCACACTGGCACATCTTTATTCACCTTTGTGTCTGTAGGGTATGCTTTTCTCATTTTTATTCCGTACCTTTGCAATGCCAAAAGAAAAGAAATAACATAAAATAGGTATAAAAGAAATGATTACAGTCTCAAATGTAGCCGTACAATTCGGTAAAAGAGTGTTGTATAACGATGTAAATCTGAAATTTACAAACGGTAATATTTATGGCATCATTGGTGCGAACGGTGCAGGTAAGTCAACTTTTCTGAAAGTGATTTCGGGTGAGTTGGACCCAACCAAGGGTAGTGTGACTTTGGGTCCGGGAGAACGTCTTTCGGTTTTGAGTCAGGACCACTTTAAGTTTGATGCACATACAGTGCTCGATACAGTACTGATGGGACATACAGTGTTGTGGGACATCATGAAGCAGCGTGAGGCTTTGTATGCCAAAGAAGATTTTACTGATGAAGACGGTATTAAGGCTGCAGAACTGGAAGAAAAGTTTGCAGAGCTGGAAGGCTGGAATGCAGAAAGCGATGCGGCTATCTTGCTGAGCGGACTGGGAATAAAAGAGGATAAACATTATACGCTGATGGGTGACCTGAGCGGTAAGGAAAAGGTACGTGTCATGCTGGCACAGGCTTTGTTTGGTAATCCGGACAACTTGTTGCTCGACGAGCCGACGAATGACCTGGATATGGATACTGTGACCTGGCTGGAAGAGTATCTGTCGAATTTCGAACACACTGTGTTGGTAGTCAGTCACGACCGTCACTTCCTCGACTCGGTATGTACACATACAGTGGATATTGACTTTGGAAAAGTGAATCTTTTTGCCGGTAACTATAGCTTCTGGTATGAATCCAGTCAGTTGGCACTTCGTCAGCAGCAGAACCAGAAAGCAAAAGCTGAGGAAAAACGAAAAGAACTGGAAGAATTCATCCGCCGTTTCTCTGCCAATGTGGCAAAATCAAAACAGACTACCAGTCGTAAAAAGATGCTTGAGAAACTTAATGTGGACGAAATCAAACCTTCTTCACGTAAGTATCCGGGTATCATCTTTACTATGGACCGTGAGCCGGGTAATCAGATTCTGGAAGTTTCAGGATTGCGTGCAGAGACAGAAGATGGTGTAGTTCTGTTCAATGATGTGAACTTCAATGTAGAGAAGGGAGATAAAATTGTATTCTTGAGCCGCGACCCTCGTGCGATGACTGCTTTGTTTGAGATTATCAACGGCAATCGTAAGGCACAGGCCGGACATTACAATTGGGGAGTGACAATTACTACTGCTTATCTGCCACTGGATAATACTGATTACTTTAACTGCGATTTGAACCTTGTAGACTGGTTGAGCCAGTATGGAGAAGGTAACGAAGTGTATATGAAAGGATTCCTGGGACGTATGTTGTTCTCTGGCGAAGAGGTGCTGAAGAAAGTGGATGTGCTTTCCGGAGGTGAAAAGATGCGTTGTATGATTGCCAGAATGCAGCTCAAAAATGCAAATTGTCTGATTCTGGATACTCCTACCAACCACTTGGATTTGGAATCTATTCAGGCCTTCAACAATAACCTGAAGACTTATAAGGGTAATGTGTTGTTCTCTTCACACGACCATGAATTTATTGAAACCGTTGCGAACCGTATTATTGAATTGACTCCGAATGGAATTATCGATAAGATGATGGAGTATGACGAGTATATTACTTCCGATCATATCAAGGAAATGCGTGCCCGTATGTATGGTGATAAATAATATACTTATATAAACTGATAAAGAAGCCTTTCTGCTTTGGGAAAATCCCTAAAAGTAGAGAGGCTTCTTTTTTTATAGATCTGTGGTAAATTTGTCCGTGAGGCTTATACCGAAAGAAGAAAGTAAAGTCCGGGTTCTTTCGGCTGGTAGTCTGTTATTTTGTTTCAAGAAAATCTTTGCCAAACGATAAAGGAAGCAAATCTTTGGTCCCTTCTATTACATAAATATCGTTTAGGCTATAAAGCAGGATACGCATAGGTTGTTGGTATCGCTGTTCGGTTTCGAGCAAGACCTGACGGCAGGCACCGCAGGGAGGAATTGGAGATTCTAAATAACCAGATTCGCTACGTGCAGCAATGGCAAGAGTCATGACGGGCTGATCGGGGTATTGAGAATTGGCGTAGAATAAAGTAGTACGTTCGGCACAAGTACCCGAAGGATAGGCTGCATTTTCCTGATTGCTTCCTGTTACAATAGTTCCATTGGCCAGCAAGGCAGCCGCTCCTACTGAGAAATGTGAATAGGGGGCATAACTGCGATTGGTAGCCTCTTTGGCTGCATCAATCAGTTTCCGGTCCAATTCTTCCAGCTCTTCATAACGGAAAGCACGAATGCCAATTTCAATTTTCAGTTCTTTCATGGTGTTTCTTTTTAGTATTTGTACAAATGTATAAAAAATAAGTAGATTTCAACTTGTATTTTGTTTTATTCGTTCAATAGTTTATCTTTGCTTGTCAGAAATAATTTAAAAGTCAGAATAAATGAATGTATGTAAAAGGGGATTTTTCCTGCTGTTGTTATCGTGTGTGGTAGCCATGCTGCCTGCCCAGCGTCGTAATCAGGCATATGAAGATTATATCAAGAAATACAGAAAGATAGCGGTCGAAGAAATGGAGCGTTACCACATTCCTGCCAGTATTACGCTGGCACAGGGATTGCTGGAGTCGGGGGCCGGCAGAAGTACGCTGGCACGGAAATCGAACAATCACTTTGGAATTAAATGTGGCAGTCGCTGGGAAGGACGTACGGTGCGTCATGATGATGATGCGCGGAACGAATGTTTTCGTGCCTATAAGCATCCGCGAGATTCGTACGAAGACCATTCCAAGTTTTTGCGTACAGGAGCCCGGTATGCTTTTCTGTTCCGCTTGAAAATTACCGATTACAAGGGGTGGGCCAGAGGGCTGAAAAAAGCAGGTTATGCTACCGACCCTCGTTACGCAGACCGTCTGATAGATATTATTGAACTATATGATTTGGATAAATACGATAGAAAGGGTGGTCTGAAGTGGGCTGAAGAATTCCCTGATCCGCATCAGCCTTATCTGGCCAACGAACTTTTGTATATCGTTGCGCGCAGGGGAGATACTTTTGAGTCGTTGTCCAAGGAAATGGGTATCAGTAAGAAGAAGATTCGCAAATACAATGAGTTGCCGAAAGATTATAAATTCCAGGGCGGTGAGATTGTTTATTTGGAGAAGAAACGTAGCCGGGCTACAAAAGATCATATTTGTTATACGGTACGTCCGGGTGATTCCATGTATTCCATTTCCCAGAAATTCGGTGTCCGTTTGTCGCGTCTGTATAAGATGAATAACATGAAACCGGAATCTCCGGCACCTAAAGTAGGAGAGATTCTTCGCTTGCGGTAAAAACGGAGTTTTATTGTTGTAAGATTCAAATGAACAGAGATTGTCTCAATATGGACTTGAGATGGTCTCTGTTTTTGTTTTTATTTCAGATTAAGCTGTAGAGTCTTAGTTGTCTGAACTGTCTGTAGGAAAGATGCTTATTGGCATAGATATAAATCTGGAGATCTATTCATTTGTTCAATTCGGCGACGTCGGCTGCACAAACGCCGTCGTTGGCTGTACAGCCGACAACGGCGGCTCTATAATCAACGACGGCGATTAAAGACTCCGATGCTTATCGCTACCTGTTTATTCTTGTTGTGTGATATATTTGTCAAGAGATTGCCGGTTTCAGGCTCCAATTTTTTCCGTCCGTCTTGTAATAGTGGAATGTTCGGATACAAAAAAGGCTGTCTTAATATAAATTTTATTTAAGACAGCCTTTCTGATGAATGGTTTTATTTTTGTCTGGTTGGATAATCCTTACCAACTCCAGGCACTTTCTGTATATTTACTTTCTACAGTTGACTCTATATTATCGGGCAAGTTGGCAAAGAAATCAATTCCGGTTTTCTGTTCCAGATCATCGATTGAAAGAGCATACTGCTTGTAATTGTTATTGCTGTAAGCCTTATGCTCCAGCCAGAAACCAATAGCCTGATAACTTCCGCCTTTAAGCGATAAGATAGCCATAAAATAGTATTTGGGTACAGGAACATTGTTGCCTATATATTCTATAATCTGATTGTCCTGAATGGTTCCTCCCTTTACTACGTATAGCGTATCCGATGAAACAGAGATGTTACCCCACTGCTGGACTTTCTGTTCCAGACTTTGCCAGATACCTCCGTTGAATCCGTTTTGAATTTGGGGACTCATGTTAGAGAAATAGAATGTCTGTTTGTTGGCTTCTATAGAATACTGACGGTCTGAAGAAGCACATAAGTGTCCGCGGCTGTATCCACTGTTTTTATAGTCGCTGTCGTGCGTCTGATATTGTGAGGGGATTTTCGGGTCGTCTCTGAATGAATCATTTCTTCCCGCATCGTTGTCAGGGGTTGCTGTGCTAAAGGTAAAAGCTACCCAACGTGAGTGCTTCTTTGCACAATCCCATTCGTAACTATAAGTAATTACCTCTTTTCCGTTATACTGTGTAGTATGCGTGATGAACAGATTCATGTCTCCTCCTTTCAGAGCCGGAACTTCTATTCTTTTTGCATATCCGTTCGGATTTTCTGGAGTAGTCGATCCTCCTTCTCCTTCTTCGCCTGCATTCTGTTGTATGGTAAGCGGATAAGAAATACCGGCTATACGTACAGTGATGAGTGCAGAACGCATTTGTTCGGTAGTATTTTTGCTTACACTACCCATTACCGATGCATTTCCGTTACCTGAGTATCTTAATAAAGTACACCAGTCTTGGTCTACTTCTATTGTCCACGATTGTTCTGTGCGGATATGCAACAGGAAGCCTGTATTATCAGCCGGAAGATTTTCTTTTAAATCTAAATAAACCGGTTGGGATGTATTCTGTTCGTTGTTCAGCAACTCTTCCGGAATATCTCTTTCACTACAAGAGGTGAAGAGTGCCACAAGGACAAATAAGGTTGCCTTGAAAAAATGCAATGAATTTTTCATGAGTTAGGATGTTATTGTATTTCTTTGATAAAATAAACTACAGTAGGAAGGTGGTCGCTATATCCGTTGAGCCATACACCTCCAGCGTGTGTACGCTTAGGGTAACCTTTGTATCTGCCTTCAGTCTGGAACATGAAATCACGTTTGAAAATCTCATGTTTGTAATAAGTCAGAGTTTTTCTGTCCGGGTTTAACATATTGCCTGTAAATACTATCTGGTCGAACAGGTTCCATTTGCCTTGATACATCAGAGTACCGTATCCTTTCTTCAAAGTGTCCCACCATGGGTTGAACAAATCTGTCTTACCGGTTTCTTTAGCTTTTCTTTTAGCTCCTAGCGCTACAGACATACTTTTGTCCATAGGGTCGTCGTTCATATCACCCATAATTACGACTTTGATGTCGGGGTTGTTCTGTAATAACGAGTCTTTTAGAGCACGTACCTGAACTCCGGCTCTTTCGCGGGCTGGAGAAGCGGCTGCTCTCGAAGGCCAATGGTTTACAATAAAGGCAATTTTATCTCCTCCCATTGTTCCGCTTGCAATCAGGAACCCACGTGTTTTGTAAGTAGTGTCATTGTCTTCTGGAATGTAGGGGACAAGTCTGCTTGTTTCTACTTGAAAGAGTTTGGGGTTATAGAGGAAAGCACAGTCTACACCTCTTACGTCTACTCCTTCGTAATGGATAATTTCATATCCTCTATCTGCAAGAGCCGGTTGTGCAATAAGATCTTCCAGTACTCTTCTGTTTTCTACTTCCGAAACACCGATAATTGCAGCACCCATGGGAAGTTTGTCCGTAGCTAATAAACTTAGCACTTCGGACATGTTTTTCAGTTTGGATTTGTATTTGGAATCATCCCATTTGTTTTTTCCTTCGGGCAGATATTCATAGTCGTTCTTCCCTTCATCATGTGAGGTGTCGAATAGATTTTCCAAATTATAAAAGCCTACTCCATATAGGGCATACTTTTTTTCCTGTGAATAAACTGTGACAAATAAGAATGTCATCAGTGCGAATAATAGATGTCTTTTCATTGTTTTGAGCTTTTAATTTATCATGTTATTACAGTCCAATGACAAATATCTGAAAAATATGTAGAAAAATATACTGATTATTATGGATTTTTTCACGAAAATTATTCAAATTCGGCTTTTTTTATTTACTTTGTAATGATACCTTAATACATTAAGGTAAAAAGTGTTTAAAATTAACGATAAAAAGTATGAAAAAAGAGCTCGGACTTATGAGTGTGCTTTTTTGCCTTACTCCAGCTTTGATAGCCCAGAATAAGGTAAAAAAGAATGTACTTGAAGATAATGCTTCATTTACATTTACAGAATCCCAACTGAACGAAGATGATGATGTGGCTCAAAGCAATTATGCATTGGTCACTTCGAACAATGACGTGTATCTGTCGAATGTAGGCTATTTGTTCAGCCCGATGCGTTTTAGGGTAAGAGGGCTTGATTCGCAGTACAGTGAAGTCTTTTTTAATGGAGTGCAATTTAATGATGTAGAAACGGGACGTTTCAGTTACGGATTGATTGGAGGCTTGAATGATGCCACCCGTAACAAGGAAGGTATCAGCCCATTTGAAACCAATAACTTTACTTTTGGTGCAGTGGGTGGTTCTTCTAATATCAATATGCGTGCCAGCCAGTATGCACCAGGATCGAAGCTGGTCTTCTCTGCCTGCAACCGTAGTTATGTAGCAAGAGCCATGTATACCTATTCTACAGGCTTGATGAACAATGGATGGGCTTTTACCGGCTCATTTGGTTACAGATGGGCGGAAGAAGGCAATATTGCCGGTACTTTTTATAATTCTTTCAGCTATTTCCTGGCTGCACAGAAAGTATTTAATGAACGTCATAGCTTGTCTCTCGCAACTTGGGGAGCGCCTACAGAAAGAGGACAGCAGGGAGCTTCTACAGAAGAAGCTTATTATTTGGCAAACAGTCACTATTATAATCCCAACTGGGGATATCAGAATGGCGAAAAACGTAATGCACGTGTGGTAAATTCGTATGAGCCGTCGGCTATTGCTACCTGGGACTTTGATATTAACAAGGATATGAAGTTGGTAACCAGTGCCGGATTTAAGTATAGTTCTTATGGCAAGAGTGCCTTGGGATGGGGAGGTAATGCAGCCGATCCAAGACCGGATTATTACAAGAAGTTACCAAGTTCTATCTTTAATGTTTGGAACAGTGTTCCTACTGCAGATGAACTGGATCAGTTTAATCGGGTAACTGATTTATGGATGAATAATGAATCTTATCGCCAGATAGACTGGGATATGCTGTATCTTGCCAATCAGAAGGCAAATGCTACTGGTAAGGATGCTTTGTATTATCAGGAAGAATTACACAACGACCAGTTGGCTTTCAACTTGAGTTCTGTATTCAATCATTCTTTGGACAAGAATCATAAGTATTCGGCTGGTATCGCTTTCAATGCAACAAAAGGTATGCATTATAAAACAATGAAAGATTTGTTGGGAGCAACTACTTATACCGATATCGACAAGTTCTCTGTTCGTGATTATGGATACGGTTCTTCTATCATTCAGAATGATTTGGATAATCCGAACCGTAGAATTGGAGAAGGCGACCGTTTCGGATACGATTACGATATTCATGTTTATAAGGAAAGCGCTTGGTTGCGTTATGAAGGAAAAGATGCAGGACTGAATTATTTTGTAAGTGGTAAAATCGGTTCTACACAGATGTTCCGTTATGGTAATATGCGTAATGGACGTGCTCCTTTGAAATCAAAAGGAAGCAGTGGTACTGCCAAGTTCCTGGAAGGTGCTGTGAAGGCAGGTATCCGTTATGACTTCAACGGAAATCATTCTATTTCATTGAATGCCAGCTACGAAGATCGTGCTCCACTTGCTTACAATGCTTTCATTGCTCCACGTATTAAAAATGACTTTGTAAAAGATTTGAAGACTGAACGTATTTTAGGCGGTGAGTTGAGTTACAACTTTACCGGTTCTGTAGTGAACGGTCGTATTACCGGTTACTATATGCGCTTCAGCAATCAGGTAGAGATGGATGCTTTTTACAATGATAATGAATCACGTTTCACTTATCTTTCTATGAATGGTATTGAAAAAGAACATTATGGAATAGAGGCTGCAGCTACCGTGAAACTGACTTCTAACTTGTCGTTGACTGGTATCGCTACATGGTCGGAAGCTAAATACATCAATAACCCGGATGCGGTTCGTACATATGAAAGTGAAAGCGAATCGAATGTAGACCGTGTATATGCAAAAGGTATGCGTTTGAGTGGTACTCCTCTTTCTGCATATAGCTTGGGATTGGATTATAACATCAAAGGATGGTTCTTTAATCTGACAGGAAACTATTATCATCGTGTATATCTTGATTTCTCTACTTATCGCCGCTTGGAAAGTGTACTGACCAAGTATAGCGATGGTACTGTAGATGCCAATGGAAACTTGGTGGGAGTATCTGTACCGGAACAGGAAGAGTTGGACGGTGGCTTTATGCTGGATGCTTCTATAGGTAAATTTATTCGTCTGCGTGATGGTAAGAGCTTGAGCATTAATCTAAGTTTGAACAATATTCTGAATAATACTAATCTGCGTACCGGTGGTTACGAACAAAATCGTGACGATAGCTACGAAGATGGTTCAGAACGTGTATATGTTTTCTCTAAAAACTCAAAATACTATTATGCTTTCCCGTTCAATGCGTTCCTGAATGTTGGATTCAGATTCTGATGAAGAGAAAGGTAAGAGTATAAAATCAAACAAGAAGATATGAAAAAGATAACGTTAATTTTGGCTGCCTGCATGGTTCTGTTTACTTCAGGATTGGTTTCTTGTATGGACGATTTTGATGTACCTGTAACAGGCAATGCCTATGGAAACAATAATATAAAAGACGGACGGACAATCTCTATTGCCAATCTGAAGAAAAAGTATGCTTCGGTGATATCTGCCAATGGCTTGCAGCAGATTACAGAAGAAACACGTATTGAGGGAGTCATTGTAGGTGATGACGAAAGCGGAAATATTTATAAGCAGTTGATGATTGCTGATGAGAGTGGTATAATCGTAATTGGTATTAATAATACCGGTTTGTATGCTACTTGTCCGGTTGGTCAGAAAATGATTATTGATTGTGAAGGACTTTATATCGGAGGATATGGAGAATTGGGACAGCTTGGCTCTGTGTATAATGGCAAAGTAGGCAGAATGCCGGGTTATATGTGGGAAGAGCACGTTCGTCTGCTTGGTGAACCTAATCTTTTTTATCCGGAACTGGCGCCTAAGACTCTGACTGCAGCTGATTTGTCTTCATGGGATAAGGCAGAAGCTCCTATTCTGGTGAACATGAATGATGTTTCGTTTGAAAATGCAGATGGAGAAGAACTTTATGCAGAAGATAAAGGTGGATCACAGTCTGCAATTGAACAGAATCTGGTATTTGAAGATGGAACTAAACTTGTGGTTCGTACCAGTACATATGCTAATTTCGCAAACGATGTATTGCCTCAGGGTAAGTTGAATGTAACAGGTCTGCTGAGTCGCTATGGTAATACCTGGCAGCTGACTTTAAGATCGGGAGAAGAAGTAAAAAGAAATAATTAACAAAACAAATACATATTGATTATGAAAAAGATTTTTAGCGCACTGTTTTTTACGCTGTTTGGAGCTGCTGCATTGATGACTTCTTGTAGCGATGTGCCTGCACCATATGAAATTAAATCTCCGGACGATGTGGATCTTGTAGGAACAGGAACCAAGGAAGATCCGTATAATGTAGCTACTGCTCAAATGAAGCAGGATGGTTCTGTGGCTTGGGTACAAGGATACATCGTAGGTGTAATGGAAACTAATGTAGATCCTTTTACTGCTAATTTTGCTGCACCGTTTTCTACTAATTCAAACTTGATGATTGCTGATACTCCAGATGAACAGAAAGCAAAGAATTGTGTGATTGTTCAGTTGCCGTTTGGAGCAATTCGTACTGCATTGAATCTGGTGGATCATGCAGACAACTTGAAGCAGCCTGTGATTTTGCAGGGTACTCTTACTTCTTACTTTAGTGCTGCTGGGTTGAAAGAAGTTTCTGCCGGAGTCTTTAAAGGAGAAGAAATAGGAGAAGAAGAAGGTGGTGAAGGAGAAACTCCGGAAGGTAACTTGATTTTTGAAGAGAAATTTACTGCAAATGAAGGTGACTTTACTATTAAAAATGTAACTCTTCCAGAAGGTTCTTCTTATGTATGGAAATGGGAACAGTATCAGACTAATCCTCCGTATATGAAAGCGAGTGCTTATGTGGGTGGTTCAAACAAGGCTTCTGAAAGTTGGCTGATTTCGCCGGCAATCAATTTGTCTGATGCAACAAAGGCTACTTTGGTTTTCAAGCATGCACATAAGTTTGGTGTAGATAAAACAAAAGAACTGACTTTGTGGGCTACCGAAGCAGGAAAAGAGGCATGGGAACAATTGACTATCCCGAACTATAGTAGTGGTGAGTCATGGACTATGGTTTCTTCTGGAAATATTGACTTGAGTAAATATGCAGGTAAAGAAGTTCAAGTTGGATTCAAATATGTTAGTACAACAGAAGGTGCTCCGACTTGGGAGGTAAATGATGTACAGGTTTATAGCGATGGTAGTGGCAATGTGCCGACTCCAGAGGAAGAGGTTACTGTAACTAAAGATGCTCCTTATGTAGAAAGTTTTGAATCAGGTCTTGGTAAATTTATAATTGATAATAAGGAAATTGGTTCTTTGAGCTTTGTATGGAAGCACGATGCTTCTTACAAATATATGAAAGCCAGTGCATATGTTAATGGAACTAATAATGTGACTGAAAGTTGGTTGACTTCTCCTGTTATTAATTTGACAGGTGTGGATAAGGCTGTGCTTACTTTCGATCAGGCAATTAATTTTGCTAAAGGAAAAGCTTCTCAGTATCTTACTGTTGTAGCTACAGAAGCTGGAATGAATAATTGGGAACCGTTGACGATTACATATCCCGAAAGCGATAGCTGGAATTTTGTTGCTTCTGGTGATGTTGATTTGAATAAGTATGCAGGAAAGAAAGTACAGTTGGCTTTCAAATACACTAGTTCTAGCGAAACTGCAGCTACATGGGAAGTGAAGAATGTGAAAGTGGCTGCTACTGAAAATGGAGGTGGTACAGAACCTGAACCGGAACCTGGAACAGCAGATTTGTTTATCTCTGAATATGTAGAAGGAAGCGGTAATAATAAATATATAGAAATTTATAACCCGACTGATCAGACTATAGATTTGTCTGGCTATACTTTGTCTTTGCAGACCAATGGAGCTGGTGAATGGGGTATGAATAATCAAGAGGAGTTGACTGGTTCAATCCCTGCTAAATCAGTGATTGTTCTAAAGAATTCACAGGCAACGCTATATACTGGTGAAACAGTAAATTGTTCGGCTGTAAATTTCAATGGAAATGATCCTGTAGGTTTGTTTAAGAACGGTGAATTGGTTGATGTCTTTGGTGTGTTTAATGGTGGATCTGACGACTTTGCAAAGGATATGACATATCGTCGTAAATCAAGTGTAACTGGACCTTCTGCTACTTACAATGCAGATGAGTGGGAAGCTACTTCTAAAGACGATGTAAGCGGCTTAGGTTCACATACTATGAACTGATAATTATAACCATATCTGGTTCTTGATATAATGGAGCGAAGAATCTTGCCGGAAAGGCGGGATTCTTCGCTCTTTTTTATTTTCTTTGCATAAAGAAATAAAAACTGTTGTGCTTTGTTGTACATCGGTGTCAAAACAGCATAAAAATTAAACGAATGAAAATAAGACTATTCTTGACGGGCAGTCTGTTGTCTGTCCTGCTTTTTACCTCTTGTAGTAACGATGACCCTTCATCGGGTTCTGCTTTCTCTAATGGTCCGGCAGAGCTCCCTGCCTTGGCAACAAGTGGCAATCATAAGTTTGTTTCCCATTCTACTACAGTGGGAGGGCAAGAAGTTAATACCTTTAGTCTGGAATACGATTTAGACAAAAAACATGCACGCTGGGTAGCTTTTAAGTTTTATAATACAACAGGGCAGACTACCGTAGGTCGTAGTGACGAACCCTTTGGACCCGATCCTCTGGTGGGAGCTTCAAGTCAGCGCGTGCAAGCTGATTTTGGACGGAAAGGATATGACAGGGGGCATCTCTGTGCATCGGCCGACCGGTTGTATTCTGAAACAGCGAATGAACAGACTTTCTATTATACCAATATGAGTCCACAGAAAAACAGCTTCAATACAGGAATATGGCGTGAACTGGAAGCAGCAGTGCAAAACTGGGGGCGAAGTAATGTATTCCGTGATACATTGTATGTGGTAAAAGGTGCCAGTATAGACCGCAAGGAACATATTTGGACATACATTGATGGAGATCAGACAAAGCCGGTACCCAAGTATTATTTTATGGCTTTACTGAATAAAAAAGGAGACCGTTTCAAGGCTATTGCTTTTTGGTTGGATCAGAGCAAAACGTATGGTAGTAAAGAGAAACTTTCCAATTATGCAATTACAGTAGACGAGTTGGAAGAGTTGACAGGTATTGATTTCTTTCACAACTTGAACGATGAGTTGGAAAGCGGAGTTGAGGCTCAATTCTCTGCAAATGCCTGGAACGGTATCTGAAGAAAAACGGTATGAATGTCAGTAATAGATGTCATTCATACCGTTTTTTGCTTTTAGAAAATGCTTCTAAAAACGCGACTTGTATCGATGGCATACGATACAAGTCACGAAGGGCAACGATACAAGTATCATAAGCCATCGATACAAATCACGTTTTTTGTGTGTCTTATCGCCTCTTTCCGTTCAATATAACAAGTGCTCCAATTATTCCAGTCACCTAACCGCAAGAGGGAATCGGGACATAACAGAGGATACAAAAAGCCACCTGATTCACGATGCTTTGCAAATGAACTAGGTGGCTGATTTGTAGTATTTACTGAATATTCCTTTTTATCGTTCTTGTTTTGAACTCTGATTACATCTTATCAAACTCTTTGTGGAATTCTACCACGGCTTCGATTCCTTTGCGGAAAATATCAAGTGAGAAGTTTTCATTGGGTGAGTGAATAGCATCACTTTCCAGTCCGAATCCCATCAAGACAGTCTTGATACCCAAGATTTGCTCAAAGTCGCTGATGATAGGAATACTTCCTCCACGGCGAACTGCAAGAGGCTTTTTCCCGAATGCAACGGTAAATCCTTTTTCTGCAGCCTGATAAGCCGGCAGTGTGATAGGACATACATATCCTTCACCTCCATGCATCGGAGTAACTTTTACCTGCACATAATCGGGGGCAATCTGGTTGATATAGTCGATAAACAATTGGGAAATTTTTTCATGATTCTGATGAGGTACCAGACGGCTCGATACTTTCGCATAAGCTTTTGAAGGCAATACGGTTTTAGAGCCTTCGCCAGTATATCCACCCCAAATACCACATACATCGAAAGACGGACGGCAACTGTTACGTTCCAGTGTAGAATAACCTTTTTCTCCTTTCAAAGCCTTGACACCGATTGCTTCCATGTATTTTTTTTCATCGAATGGAATGCTGGCAATCATTTCTCTTTCGGCAGCAGGAACTTCTTCTACATCGTCGTAGAAATGTGGAATAGTAATGCGTCCGTTTTCATCGATAATTTGTGCCAGCATGCTGCATAATGTGTTGATAGGGTTGGCTACAGCTCCACCAAAATGTCCGGAATGTAAGTCACGGTTTGGTCCTGTAACTTCTATTTCCCAATAAGCAAGTCCGCGTAGTCCGGTAGTCAGTGAGGGTAAATCAGCTCCCAACATACTGGTGTCTGATACAAGGATTACATCTGCCTTAAGAAGCTCTTTATGCTCTTTCAAGAATGCATTCAGACTTGGTGAGCCAATTTCCTCTTCTCCTTCGAAAATGAATTTTACATTGTGCTTCAATAATCCTTCCCGGACTACATATTCGAAGGCTTTGGCTTGAATCATTGCCTGTCCTTTGTCGTCATCGGCTCCGCGCGCCCAAATATGTCCGTCGCGTACTTCCGGTTCAAAAGGTTGGCTCTTCCAAAGTTCCAGTGGTTCGGCCGGCATTACATCGTAGTGCGCATAAATCAGCACAGTAGGTGCATTCGGATCTACTCGTTTCTCAGCATATACCAATGGGTTACCCTTCGAAGGCATAATCATGGCTTCGTCTGCTCCAGCCTCCAGCAGGAGCTGTTTCCAACGTTCGGCACATGCCAGCATATCTTCTTTGTGCTGTGGCAGGGCACTGATACTTGGAATGCGAATAAGACTGAACAGTTCTTCTAAAAAACGATTTTCATTCTCTTGAATGTATTGTTTGATATCCATAGTGATTATATATTTCTTGATTACATTGCTAAAATATGAAATAAATTGGAATTGAGCAAACCAACTTTTTGTGTCTGCATTGTCGATGAAAAGAATTCAGATTAATGGAAATAGAAGACCTGTTTACCAGCATGACTGATCCTGCATATGCCGTAAAGCTGAGTTATAATCGTCTATCAGTTCCTTCATGACTTCTTTTACAGGCTGGATGTGATGGAACAGTGAAGCAATCTGGCCGATCTCCAGTTCTCCTTCTTTCAAATCTCCTTCAAAGATTCCCCGTTTGGCTCTGCCTTTTCCTAATAATGCTTTTAGCTCTTCTATGGAACCGCCCTGTTGTTCTATTTTCTCTATTTCAGAGTAGAACTCATTTTTGATAAGGCGGGTAGGTGACAGATGTTTTAGTGTCAATATGGTATCCCCTTCGTGTAGGGAGAGACATCGGTCTTTAAAAGCAAAGTGAGCCGAACTTTCTTCTGTAAGAGCGAATCGGGTTCCAATTTGTACACCATCTGCTCCCAATGACTGGGCTGCCAAGATACCTTCTCCTGTAGCAATACCACCTGCTGCTATAAGAGGAACTGTACAGATTTGCCGCACTGCCGGAATGAGACACAATGTGGTGGTTTCTTCTCTTCCGTTGTGTCCTCCAGCTTCGAATCCTTCAGCTACAATCGCATCCACACCTGTTTCTTCACATTTTGCTGCAAATTTTGTAGAAGAAACGACATGAGCTACCGTAATATGATGTTGGTGCAGCCATTCTGTCCAAGTCTTAGGATTGCCGGCAGAAGTGAATACAATACGAACTCCCTCGTCGGCAACCAACTGCATAAGAGTCTCTATTTCAGGATACATCAAAGGTATGTTTACTCCAAATGGCTTGTCGGTTGCTTTTTTACATTTCTGGATATGCTCTCTTAATGTTTCGGGATGCATGGAGCCGGCACCTATCAGACCAAGTCCACCGGCATTGCTTACTGCTGAAGCAAGTCTCCATCCGCTGCACCATACCATTCCTCCTTGTATAATAGGGTAACGAATACCAAATAATTTACATACTCTGTTCATAGACTTTTATATTTTAAATTAAACGCCTCTTTACAAAGATATACTATCTCAAGAATAATTCGTACTTTTGCTTCCGTTAATAGATAAAACTTTAATCTCTTCGTCAATTTGTGTGATAGACAAAAGTTGTCGGCGTACAATCTATCTATAAGATGATGCGATGAAGAGAATGATAATTATTGATTTTAGATAAGCAGAAAAGAAGAATGAAAATCTTATTGAATACTTTTTGTGGACTTTGTCTATGTTCTTTGCTTGCAGCGGGATGCAAAGAAAAAGACATGTCTATGAAAATGAATAATCCGCATAATATACGGGGTGTCATTAGTTATAAACGGAGTTTTAATGATTTGAATGCCGTGCAGCTTAAAGCAGCCAAGAGTCTGGGGATTTCTCCAGTAGCCGATAGGGAAGCTGCTTCCGAATTAATTGGCCGTCTGACAGAAATAAAATCGTGTGACTTGTATGATGTAGATTCGCTTACACATTCTGTACCTTATCTGGTTCCTCGGGCCAGTGCTTTACTGGATACAATAGGTCATGCTTTCCTTGATTCGCTGGAAAACAAAGGATTAAATCCTAATAAAATAATTGTAACCTCTGTTCTTCGCACTAAAGACGATGTAAAGCGTTTACGACGCAGAAATCTTAATGCGTCGGCAAATTCTTGTCATTCTTATGGTACTACTTTCGATGTGAGTTGGAAACGGTTTGCAAAGGTTGAAGATCCTGATGGAAGACCTATGCAGGATGTAGGGGCAGATACGCTGAAACTTGTTCTTTCGGAAGTGCTTAGAGATATGCGTAAGTTGAACCGTTGTTATGTGAAGTATGAATTGAAGCAGGGATGTTTTCATATAACTGTAAGATAACGGAATATGTACAGATATTTTATATACTTATCGTACGATGGTACAAATTATCATGGCTGGCAAATCCAGCCTAATGGCATTAGTGTACAGGAAGTGTTGATGAAGGCTTTGTCGACTTTTCTGCGCAAGCCTATAGAAGTAGTAGGTGCCGGACGTACGGATGCCGGAGTACATGCCCGGCTGATGGTAGCTCATTTCGATTTTGATACAGAACTGGATTGTGCAACGGTTGTCGATAAGTTGAACCGGTTGCTTCCTCTGGATGTAGCTGTACATCGTGTACGCAGAGTAAAGTCGGACGCACATGCCCGTTTCGATGCCACATACCGTACCTATAAATATTATATTACCACTTGTAAAGATCCGTTTAGCCGGGCGTTTTCTTGGCGGATATTTCAGACCTTAGATTTTGAGAAAATGAACGAGGCTGCTCAGACTTTGTTCGACTATATAGACTTTACGAGTTTCAGTAAGTTGCATACAGATGTGAAAACCAACAATTGCAAGATGATGTACGCCCGTTGGGAACAAATAGGAGAACACAATTGGGTGTTTACCATTCAGGCAGACCGCTTCTTACGCAATATGGTTCGTGCTGTAGTAGGTACCTTAGTTGAGGTAGGTAAAGGAAAACTGACGGTAGAGGGATTTCGTAAAGTAATAGAAGAAAAAAATCGTTGTAGTGCAGGAACTTCAGTGCCAGGAAATGCATTGTTCCTGGTAGATGTAGGTTATCCGGAAGAACTCTTTCTTGACTAGTAGAAGATTCCCGTTCTTTTTGATTCGTCCGGTATCATCAGATTGAAATATGATGATGCCGGACGAATTTGTTTATAGCAGCCTGTAAAATAGTTCAACTATGAAAACTTTTGTAAATGAAGAAATGAATATAAGGTAGAGGACTATAAAAAATGTTATTATAAAGTATATCAGTTGTTTTTAATCGGATTGTATTTTATGTGAAACAGGTTTGTAATACACTTTTCGTTGAAACTGCCTATCTTTACCGCCGTGATTTAAAGACTTAAAAAACAGTAAAATGAAGAAGATTTTAATTCCTTTCCTTTTCGTGTTTTGCTATATGAGCAATACAGTGATGGCACAGAGAATCAAAGGAAGTGATACCGTTCTTCCACTCACGCAAGAGTTGGCGGAGATATTTATGAAACAACATCCATCTGCTACAGTAGTTGTGACTGGTGGAGGAAGTGGGGTGGGGATTTCAGCTTTGATGGACGGTACTACCGATCTGGCAATGGCATCCCGCCGCATCAAGTTCAATGAAAAAATGAAAATGAAAAAGTCTAAGCATGAACCTTGTGAGGTAATAGTTGCTTATGATGTACTGGCTGTCATTGTGAATCCGGAAAATCCTGTAAGTAAGCTTACCCGTGAACAATTGGAAGCAATTTTCCGTGGTAAGATAACCAACTGGAAGGAAGTAGGTGGAGAAGATGCCAAAATTGTGGTTTATTCTCGTGAAACTTCTTCCGGTACTTATGAGTTTTTCAAGGAGAGCGTTCTCGAAAATAAGAATTACATGAGTAGTATTCTTTCTATGCCTGCAACGGGAGCAATTATCCAATCAGTAAGACAAACACGTGGAGCAATCGGATATGTCGGGCTTGCTTATCTGAATCCTTATGTAAAGGCTGTTTCTGTATCTTATGACCAGGGGAAAAGCTTTGTATATCCTTCAGTAGAAACTGCAATGAAAAAACAGTATCCTATTGTTCGTCCGTTGTATTATTATTATGATAAAAAGAATGAAAGTCGGGTGTCTGATTTTATTCAGTTTATCTATTCGCCAGAAGGATTGGAAAAGACATTGGAATTGGGATTTATTCCCCGATAATGATTAAACACACAAAAACACATTATGAAAAAGATAATTGATAGAATAGCCCGACGTATTTTTACGATAAGTGGCTTTACTACCAGTATTGCTATTTTGCTGATTATTGGCTTTTTGTTTAGTGAGGCAGTTGGATTGTTCAGCAATCCGGTGGTCGACAAAGGCTATGTGCTGGCATTGAATCAGGATAATCCGGTAAAGCGGCTAAGTGCACAGGAAATCAAACTCTTATTCGATGAAGAAATTACGAACTGGAAAGAGTTGGGAGGACAAGATATTCCTGTAGAAGTATTCCGTTTGGAAGATCTTGATAAAATCTATACAGAAGAAGAACTCGGAGCCGAATATGAGTTGGCTGGAGCGAAGATTGCCGAATTGGTGAAGCAGCATAAAGGAATGATTGCATTTGTACCCTATTCGCTCATCGAGAAAGAAAGTGGAATGAAACTTATACAGGACGAGAATATCTCAGTAGAAGATGTACTGTTAGGAGATGAATGGTTTCCTACAGCCACCCCTTCACCTATCTTCGGTATTCTTCCTTTGATTGGAGGTACATTATGGGTAAGTTTTTTTGCTATTCTCATTGCTTTGCCGTTTGGACTGGCTGTTTCCATTTATCTGGCAGAAGTTGCCCATCCTAATGTACGTAAGTACCTGAAACCTATTATTGAGTTGTTGAATGGTATTCCTTCGGTCGTATATGGCTTTTTCGGATTGGCGGTAATTGTACCTTTTCTGCAGAAAACGTTCCATCTTCCCGTCGGAGAATCGGGTTTGGCTGGAAGTATCGTATTGGCTATTATGGCACTTCCTACCATCATTACCGTGGCAGAAGATGCGATGCGCAGCTGTCCGCGTATGATGCGTGAAGCCAGTCTTGCATTGGGAGCTACTCACTGGCAAACCATTTATAAGGTAGTGATTCCTTTTTCTATTTCGGGTATTACATCAGGAGTAGTCTTGGGTATCGGCCGGGCTATTGGTGAAACCATGGCTGTACTGATGGTGACCGGTAATGCTGCGGTAATTCCTACAAGTATTCTGGAACCGCTGCGTACCATCCCTGCTACGATTGCTGCCGAACTGGGTGAAGCGCCTGCAGGAGGAGCACACTATCAGTCTCTGTTCTTGCTAGGGGTAATATTGTTCTTCATTACACTGATTATCAACTCTTGTGTGGAAATTGTTTCTGCACGCAACAAATTCAAGAAATAAAACATGGCTATTCAAACAAATCCTTCTTATACACGTAAAAAGCAAAGAATACAGAAGATAATGTTCGCTTGTTTCCGCATGCTTAGTTATGGTGTAGCACTTTTGCTTTTCTTTATCCTTGGTTTTATTCTGGTGAAAGGTATTGGAGTGATTAATTGGGAATTCTTGACCGAAGCTCCCACTGACGGGATGACCAAAGGAGGCATATGGCCGGCTATTGTCGGAACTTTTTATCTGATGATAGGAAGTGCATTATTTTCCTTCCCCATTGGAGTGATGAGTGGCATTTACATGAATGAGTATGCTCCGCAGGGCAAGTTAGTTGCTTTTATCCGCATGATGACCAATAATCTGGCAGGTATTCCTTCCATTGTATTTGGTCTGTTTGGTATGGCTTTCTTTGTAAACTATCTGAGTTTTGGAGACAGTATCCTGGCTGGATCATTTACCTTGGGCTTGTTGGCGCTGCCTATTGTAATCCGTACCACAGAAGAGGCTTTTAAGGATATTCCAGACAGTTATCGTGAGGGAAGTCTGGCTTTGGGAGCTACTAAAGCGCAGACTATATGGAAAGTCCTGCTTCCTATGGCCATGCCACGTATTATTACCGGATTGATTCTTTCACTGGGGCGTGTATCGGGAGAAACAGCTCCTATCCTGTTTACTTGTGCGGCTTATTTCCTTCCGAAATTGCCCGAAAGTGTTTTCGATCAATGTATGGCATTGCCTTATCATCTGTATGTAGTGGCAACAAGCGGAACCGATATCGAAGCACAGCTTCCTATTGCTTATGGAACGGCCCTTGTGTTGATTCTGTTGGTGCTGATTATGAATTTGGCAGCGAATACTGTCCGCAAATTTTTTGAAAACAAATTAAAATCGAAATAACTCATCTGATATATGAATAAGATTGAAGCAAGAAACGTAGATTTCTATTACGGGAATTTTCACGCATTGAAGAATATCAACATTCAGATACCTAATAATGAAGTGGTAGCTTTTATTGGTCCTTCGGGATGCGGAAAGTCTACTTTTCTCCGTTTGTTTAATCGTATGAACGACTTGATTCCCGGAACTAAATTGACTGGGGAAATTCTGATTGACGGACAAAACATTTACGACAAGTCTGTAGATGTAGATTCTTTGAGAAAGAATGTGGGAATGGTGTTTCAGCGTCCGAATCCTTTTCCAAAGAGTATTTTTGAAAATGTGGCTTACGGATTGCGTGTAAACGGTATAAAAGATAAGGAATTTATAGAGCACCGTGTAGTAGAAGCCTTGAAAGGAGCTGCTTTATGGGAAGAAGTAAAGAGTAAGTTGAAGGATTCGGCCTATGCTTTGTCTGGCGGACAGCAGCAGCGTCTTTGTATTGCCCGTGCCATGGCTGTGGAGCCTTCTATCTTGCTGATGGACGAACCTGCTTCTGCACTCGACCCTATTTCTACAGCTAAAGTGGAAGAACTGATTTGCGAGCTGGGCGAAAAGACTACGGTCATTATTGTCACACACAGCATGCAGCAGGCAGCCCGTGTGAGCCACAAGACCGCCTTCTTCTATATGGGTGAGATGGTTGAATTTGATGATACCAAGAAGATATTTACCAATCCTGCTCAGGAGGCTACTCAGAATTATATTACCGGACGATTTGGATAAACTTAACCCTTTCATACAATTATGGTAAAATTTGTAGAAAACGAACTTCAGACAATAAAGAACGAAGTAAATGAGATGTGGACATTGGTCTATCAGCAATTGAGCGATGCTTATCAGGCCGTGTTGAATGCGGATACTTCGTTGGCTGATAAAGTGGCAGCTCGTGAAAAGCGGGTTAATGCATTCGAACTGAAAATAGACAGCGACATTGAAGACTTCATTGCCTTGTATAATCCTGTTGCAGTCGATTTGCGTTTTGCATTGGCCATGCTGAAAATTAATAATAATTTGGAACGTATTGGTGACTATGCCGATAGCATTGCCCGTTTTGTTATTCGTACTCAATTGAAGCCGGAAAATAAGATTCTTTTTAGTAGTTTACAGATACATGAAATGTTTGATACTGTATTGTCTATGTTGAATACTACATATGAATCGCTGCAGAAACAGGATTTATCGATGGCTAAATCTGTATTTGATAAAGATGAAGTATTGGATATATTAAATCAGAATGCTATTGATACATTGGCAGATCATGCTACGGAACATCCGGAAGATATAAAGCTTTGTTTGGAAACCGCAGGTATTTTCCGTAAACTGGAACGGGCTGGCGACCACATCAATAATCTGGCAGAAGAAACAATCTTTTATATTGATGCAGAGGTTTTAAAACATCGTAAATCAGCAGAACTGCAAGAAAACGCATAAAGAAGTTTCTGAATAATCGATTTCAATAAATCCTTGTACTTTCTGTAGAAAGGGAATAGGCATAGTTATTTCCGGAACTATAAAAGTACAGGGATTTATTCTTTTAAACAACATGCTTTTAAATTACACTTTAACTCAAACAGACTGTGATTAAATTTGTCATCTCTTGGCAAATAGAGTATATGGCAGGAATAAAAAAGTACCGGTGAATGTCGGAAACTTTAATCGGCGTCGCCGAATGTAGAAATGTCGTCGTTGGCTGTATAATCGACGTGGGCGATTATGTATCCGACGTCGTCGATTTAAAAAAGCAAATAGAATCACGAATACATAGCATAAAAAACAGAGACCACCTCAAACTTATTTTGAGATGGTCTCGTCCTTTTATGATAAGTTGTATTGTAATTGTTTATTTAGCTACTTTTTCCAACCATTTTACCATAGAGAGCATTACTATCATGGAAGCACCGGTAGCACCTACGAATACCAACCAGCATGCCCAGATAGGAACTGTGGTGTACAAGATACCTCCGACAAACAGCAGTGAGTTTCCTACAGCTGTAGCTGCAAGCCAGCATCCCTGCATCAATCCTTGCAAATGAGGAGGAGCCACTTTCGAAACGAATGACAATCCTAATGGAGAAATAAACAACTCGGCTACTGTCAGGATGAAATACAAACCAATCATAATCCATGGTGTAACACGGATGGCATCAACCTGCTCTGCAGTCATGGTACTCAAAGCATCTTTTGTTGGAAGTGTGAATGAGAATACCATAAGGAAGATATAAGCCAAAGCTGCAATACCCATACCGATGGCAATCTTCATCGGAGTAGAAGGTTCTTTACCCTTTTCTTTCATCGAACTGAAAATCCACATGATAAGCGGAGTCAGTGTTACTACGAAGAATGGGTTTACAGACTGGAAGATTTCTGCTCCTTTGATTTGAGTAAATCCTAAATCGATATTGATTACGCTGAGGTCTACATAGTCGCGGGCAAAGTAAGTCAGTGAGTAACCGTTCTGGTGGAACGACAACCAGAAGAAGATAACGATACCAAATACAGCAAACAAAGCATAGATACGCTGTTTGATTTCTTTAGCATTCATCTGGATTTCTTCTTTATTTACAGTTGCTTTTGCTGTTTTGCTTTCTGCCGCTTTCTTTCCTGGATCTGGGAATGTATTCTTGTTAGACAGATAGATAACCAGTGAAATAATCATTGCTACGATAGCGGCCATAAATGCATAGTGGAAACCACGGTTGAATACGTCAAGGTAATTGTTTACGAAAGCTCCCATGTCAGTAACAGCTTCACCGCTCAGAGAAACCTTGTTGGCCAATACTGTCAGGTTTTCCATAGCCTGTGGAGCCATTTCCTTTCCGTGGATGATTGCTTCGCGGTACTGATGGCAAAGTTCTGGCAAAGTTGCATCATAGTCGAAGTTGTTTGCTTTCAACCACCAGTTACGGACACCAATTGCAATAAATGGAGCGAATACAGCACCTACATTGATAAACATGTAGAATATCTGGAATCCGGCATCGCGTAAATGTGAATATTTAGGATCATCGTACATTTGTCCTACCAGTGCCTGAAGGTTTCCTTTGAACAAACCATTACCGAAGGCAATTACAGCCAATCCCAGGCAAGTTAATCCTAAGTAAAGAGGAAGACTTGGAACTGGAGTAGGAGTAGGGATGGCAATAATCAGATATCCGATAGCCATCAGAACGAGACCGGCGAAAATAGTTCCTTTAAAGTTTTTAGTTTTGTCAGCTATTATACCTCCGGCCAAAGCCAAAATGTAGATAGATGCATAAAAAGCTGAATAGATATATCCGGTTGTGGTTTCAGACAAACCGAATTTAGCAGAGATAAACAAGGTTAGAATTGCCATCATGATGTAAAAGCCAAAACGCTCTCCCATATTGGCTAAAGCTGCGGCAACCAACCCCTTTGGATGTTTGTTGAACATAAATTGATGAAGATTTAAAAAGTTAATATTAGATTTTATTAATATGCAAAGATAAAATTTTTATAGAATGTACATATGTTTTATCTGTATAAATTCGTTTGTAAGATGTAATACTTATACGTCTTTCATCATCTTTTGTAATTTTCCGGAAATGACAAACAAGATGAGAGCTGCTGTTCCACTCATAAATACAAACAGCATGAAGAAGTCGTAAAGGTTTTCTATCTGATATCCTAAAAAGTGTCTTACGGTTCCATGCTCAGGGTAATATCCGCTTAAAACTCCGGCAAATTTATTGGCTGCTGAAGTGCTCAGATACCATACTCCCATCATCAGAGAAGAGAAACGTACCGGAGAGAGCTTGTATACCAACGACAATCCTATTGGAGCCAGACAGAGTTCTCCCATTGTATGAATCAAATATAATCCAGTAAGCCAAACCATGCTGACTTTTACACCCGGTTCAATGTCTTTTACACCGAAAGCAATGTATAAGTATCCCATTGAAAGGAGGAATAAACCAATAGCTTGTTTGCGTGGAGAACTGGGCTCCAATCCTCGTTTGCCTAAGAAAGACCAGATAGCTGCAAAAACCGGAGCAAGCGTTACAATCATAATAGGATTGAACGATTGGAAATAGGCTGCTGGCATTTCCCAATTGCCTATATGACGATCGGTCTGTTCGTCTGCAAAGAATGTGAGTGAGGCTCCAGCCTGTTCGTAGGCAGCCCAGAAAAAGATGACAAAAAATGCAATAATATAGATTACCCCGATTCTCATTTTTTCGGTACCAGTCAGCGAGTGGTCTGTGATAATCGTAAGTGGTATGATTATGGCTGTAGCATAAATCAAGGCACCTATCCAGTCGGTGTTGGCAAAGACAGACCATCCGGATGCATTCCAGTCGACAGCAAACAACAAGGTCAGAATCAAGGTTCCCATTACCATGAAAGTAGTTCTTTGGGTGGCTTTACTTTTGCAGGGTTGCTCTGGTGTATTCTTGTCTGCCTGAGTATATTTTGTAGGAGGCATTCCTACAGGTTCGCCATCAGGTCCGCAAATGTATTTGTTTTTTAAAATCTGGAATACAGTAGCTCCCAGTAACATTCCTATACATGAAGCCAGAAATCCCCATTTGAAATCTTCCGGATGTCCGGTATTTCCTACTAATCCACATACTAGTGGGGCAAGTGTAGAACCTACGTTTACCCCCATATAGAAAATGGTGAAAGCTGCATCTTTTCTTTTATCGTCCTTTGTATAAAGTCTTCCTACCATGGTTGAAATGTTAGGTTTGAAAAAACCGTTCCCTAAAATAAGAAGACCAAGTCCGCAAAACATCAGATATTTTGCCAGAGCAATTTCATGAAAGAAACATGCACTGAGGAATAGCAAGAATTGTCCGATTGCCATTGTTAATGCACCTACAACAATGGAGCGGCGGTTTCCCCAGTATCGGTCGGCAATGTATCCTCCTATCAGTGGGGTAAGATAAACCAATCCTGTATAGCTGCCATATACTTGCGAAGCCGTTTCTTTGTCGAAGAGTAAGGCTTGTACCATGTAGAGCATGAATAAGGCACGCATGCCATAGTAGCTGAACCGCTCCCACATCTCTGTTACAAATAAAAGATATAATCCTTTTGGATGCCCTTTTGTGTGTTTCATTTGCTTTTTGTTGATAAAATGTTATGATATTGATTAAAAAACTTTGCAAAAATAATAAATAAATCCATTTTTACAAAAATAAGGATTGAAGGGCTTTCTTTTTAAGGTTATGATAAGGATGAGATAAAAGTGTACTGTAACAAAATAAAAATCCCCTTTTGCCGTTATGTATTGGTTTTCGGCAAAAGGGGATTGTATGCTTTTGTATTAATCAATTATTTCTTAACAGCAGCACTTGGAGTATAACGTGCATTCAGTCCTTCTACGATTTCTTCAGTGATGTTGAATGCCTTGTCAGCATAAAGCAAGTTATCAAAACCTGTATTGCTGAAAATCAAGCTATATCCTTTGTCTTTGTTGTAGATTTTCAAGAATGAGTTGATAGAGTCGCGGAGCTGTAAGCTGTTTTTCTGGTTTTCAGTTTGCAGTTCGTTAGCCAGTTTTTCCTGCAATTGCTGCAAATCGCGTTGTTTTTGTGCAATGCGGAGATTTTCCTGTTCTGCACGTTCGCGGCTTGCAAAACCATTGTTTTCCAATTTACGCTGGAATTCTCTCATTTCTTGTTCAAGTTCCTTTGCTTTTTCGTTCAGAGTTGTACGGATGTTTTCTTCTTTCTGAATCATCATCTCATTCAAATCATTCCAAAAACGATATTTAGTCAGCAAAGAATCGATTTCTACGTATGCAATTTTCAATTCTCCCGATGCAAGAGCTGCAGCAGGTGTTGCATTGCCTTCATTAGCATTTTTGTTGTCGGCACATTGTGTAAACATAAATGCCATTGCCAGCATTAAAAATCCCTTCAGGATATACTTTGTTTTTTTCATCATGTTTTATATCTTAAAAAGTTAATATTATTAGTCTTGTTGCTCTGAATGTTTACGTTCTGCTATTGCATGTGGATTGGGAACTTGAGCTTCACGATCCTGCGATTGCACACATCCGATTCCTCTTTTTCGCATCGCTTTGCTTCCGCTGACATGCGTATTGGGGAATCGTCCATTCTTTTTAAAGAGTATTTTTACAGATAATAGTGCAATACAAATAGCAACTATTAACATTGTTATCAGAATAGTCTTAACCATTTCTATTATTTTTGCGTTGCAAATATATAGTTTTTGTCACTATTCCATCTGCTTTTTGATTGAAAAAAGTGCATACCGATGTGTGAAGTGAGCTATTTAACTTCTTTTTGCAGAAAAAATAAAGGGTAAAAACAATTTAATAAACTTGATTTATGGAAAAGAAAGATTTACAACCAGCTTCAGTGTTTCATTATTTTGAGGAAATATGTCAGGTTCCTCGTCCTTCCAAGAAGGAAGAAAAAATCAGAGCTTATCTGATTGGTTTTGCACAGAAGCATGGTTTGGAATATAAAGAAGATGAAGCAGGTAATATTTTAATAAAGAAATCTGCTACACAGGGTATGGAACATGTGAAAACTGTTATTTTGCAGTCGCACATGGATATGGTTTGTGAAAAGAATAAAGATACAGAACATAATTTTGATACTGATCCGATACAGACCTATGTAGATGGCGAGTGGCTTAAAGCAAAAGGTACTACACTCGGTGCAGATAACGGTATCGGTGTAGCTACTCAGTTGGCGGTACTGGCTGCTAATGATATCAAGCACGGACCAATAGAGTGTCTGTTTACTGTAGACGAAGAAACCGGACTGACAGGAGCCTTTGCTTTGAAGGAAGGATTTATGGAAGGGGATATATTAGTCAATCTGGATTCGGAAGACGAAGGTGAATTGTTTATTGGTTGTGCAGGAGGTGCTGGTACAACAGCACAGTTCCCTTGTCCGATGATTGCTGCTCCGGAAGGTTACTTTTTCTTCCGTGTGGTAGTAAAGGGTTTGACCGGAGGACATTCGGGTGACGATATCAATAAAAATCGTGCCAATGCGAATAAGCTACTGAACCGTTATTTGGTACAGTTGAGCCTGAAGTATGATTTGTATCTGAGCGAGATAGACGGAGGTAATCTGCACAATGCTATTCCTCGTGAAGCATCGGCTGTGTGCGCTGTTCCTATGAAGGATAAGGAATCTGTACGTGTGGCGTTGAACATCTTCCTGGCTGAAGTGGAAAATGAATTTGCAGTAACAGAACCTAATCTGATGATGGATTTGGAATCGGAAGCTGCTCATGCAGAAGTGATGGAGCTTCAGGCTATGAAGCGTTTCCTGCATTCTATTTATGCTGTACACAACGGAGTGTATGCGATGAGTCAGGATATTGAAGGATTGGTAGAAACTTCATCGAATCTGGCATCGGTAAAACAGCGTGACGGTATGATTGTAGTTGTAACAAGTCAGCGCAGTTCTATTCTTTCTTCTCGTAAGGATATGTCGCAGATGGTTCGTTCTGCATTCGAACTGGGTGGAGCTACAGTTACTACCGGCGATGGCTATCCGGGCTGGAAGCCTAATCCATCTTCTGAAATATTGCATATTGCCAAAGAAAGCTATTTACGTCTGTTTGGCACAGAACCTAAGGTGAAAGCAATTCATGCAGGATTGGAATGTGGACTTTTCCTGGAGAAATATCCTTCTTTGGATATGGTTTCATTTGGTCCGACATTACGTGGCGTACACTCTCCTGATGAACGTATGCTGATTCCTACTGTCGACAAGTTCTGGCGTCATTTGTTGGATGTATTGGCTCATATACCTGCAAAAGCATGAAACTGAGAACAATATTAGGAGTTTTTGTTGTGTGCTGTACCTGTCTGTCGGTACAGGCACAACAACAGTTCCGTGTGATGGAATATAATGTAGAGAATTTGTTCGACTGTCGGCATGATTCGCTGAAAAATGATAAAGAATTTCTGCCGGAAAGTCCTAAAGGCTGGAGTTACAATCGTTATCAGGATAAGCTGAAGAAGATAGCAAAAGTAATTCTTGCTGCCAGTCATGAGCAGGTTCCCGATTTGGTAGGTTTGTGTGAAGTAGAAAATGAATATTGTTTGGATGGGTTGACCCGATATTCGCCCTTGCGCGATGCCGGTTATCGTTATGTGATGACTAATTCGCCCGATGAGCGAGGGGTAGATGTGGCTTTGCTGTATCAGCCGGCCACTTTTCGTCTTATCGGGTCACAATATATAAGTATACCTTATAAAGAGATAAACCGTCGTCCTACTCGCGATATTCTTCATGTCACAGGAAGAGTAGTGAGCGGAGATACGTTGGATGTTTTTGTCTGCCATATGCCGTCCCGTTCGGGTGGGGAAGTCAAGAGTGAACCTTATCGTCTGTTTACGGCGCGCCATCTTCGTCAGGCAGCCGATTCTGTGATGAGAGTCCGAAAGACCCCACATGTTATTATTATGGGCGACTTTAATGATTATCCTTCCAACCGTTCTATTGCCGAAGTGCTGGGAGCTGTAAAACCTGGTAGAAAAATACAGAAAACGACTTTGTATAATTTGATGGATGGAAAAGAAGGGGGAACTTATCGTTATCGTGGAGAATGGGGGATTTTAGACCATATGATAGTGAACGGCATGATGCTGAATAAAAAATCCCGGATTCGGACAAACTACAAGGAAGCACGGATTTTAACTTTCCCTTTCCTGTTGGAGGAAGATGAACGCTATGGAGGTGATACTCCTTATCGAACTTATTGGGGGAAAAGGTATCATGGCGGATATAGTGACCATTTACCCATCGCAGTCGATTTATATATAAAAGATTAAAGTATTAGTAAAGGTAGAAAGATATGGAATGGCAAAAGTGGAAAGGACATGGAGCCATGTTCTGTGCGAATGCCATGTGGGGGTTAATGTCTCCTTTGGCAAAACTTGTTATGTTAGGAGGGGCAGTAACTCCTCTTGTTGTGACAGATTTGCGCATTTTTGGTGCAATGATCTTGTTTTGGATAGCTTCGTTTTTCAGAAAGCCTGAGCATGTAGGGCATAAGGATCTTGCAAAATTGTTTGTGGCTTCTTTGTTGGCAATTGTGTTTAATCAGGGCTGCTTTATTTTTGGAGTGGGACTGACTTCTCCAGCCGATGCTTCGATTATTACCACCAGTATGCCGCTTATAGCAATGGTGCTGGCTGCTATTTATCTGAAAGAGCCTATTACAGGAAAGAAAGTATTGGGTATTGCATTGGGAGCTACAGGAGCTTTATTGCTTATTATGGGAAGCCAGCATACCGATACGGCTCAAAAGACTGGAGAACATTATATCTGGGGCGATTTGCTGGTATTGTTGGCGCAATGCAGCTATGCACTTTATATCGTGCTTTTTAAAGACTTTGTAGGTAAATATTCTTTGTTTACTATTATGAAATGGATGTTTACTTATGCTTTTATCTGCGCCTTACCGTTTTCGTATCATGATTTGCTGAATGCATCTTGGGATATGCTGACTTGTACTGAAATTGCTTCATTGACTTTTATTGTAGTAGGAAGCACTTTCTTCAGCTATATTTTTGTAGTAGTAGGGCAGAAGAACCTGCGTCCTACGGTGGCCGGTATGTATAATTATGTGCAACCGATCATTGCAAGTATTGTAGCTGTATGTTGGGGTATGGATTCATTCAACTGGGTAAAAGTGCTTTCTGTAGGACTGATATTTGGCGGAGTATATATGGTAACTATCAGTCGTTCCCGTAGTGATTTGTCACAGAAAGCAAAAAGTTGATTATTCACACATTGTCATAAATACAAATTTATGATTCTATTAGCTGATTAAAAACGACGACGTCGGCTACGCAATCGTCGCTGTTGAATGTATAGTCAACAGCGACGATTTTACAAACAACGATGTCGATTGAATCCTGCGACGTTTATCTACATCGTTTTATTCCTGTTACATTATTTTGATTTAGCTTCATATTTATAAAATTGAGCAGCTCCTATTTCTTTTATCATACTGGAATGATCTGACTGGATATATCCGACAGACTTTGCATAATCTTTCCAAAGTTCGATAAGTGCTTTTAGTTTCGCTGGATAAATTGCAGACAAGTCATTTTGTTCGGCAATATCTGTTTCGAGATTGTACAATTTCCATGTAGTTCCATCTCCATGAGGAGGGGCGAGTTGTACTGCTTTCCATTTACCTTGTATAACGGCTTTATCTTCTTTCATTTCAAAACAAAGTGCCTCGCCGGATGTACGTGAAGGCGATGACTCCGTATCTGTCAGTTTTTGCACAAATGATTTTCCGTAAAGAGGAGCCAGAGGGATGTTGTGATAAGAAGATGGCCGTTGGGTATGAGTATATTCCAGAATTGTAGGGAACAAGTCGGTTACATGCAGCAGAGTACTGTGATCAATGCTTCCTTTTTGGGGCATATTCTTCCCGGAAATAATAAGTGGTACGCATATTCCTCCCTCGTGGGTTGTCATTTTATAGAGACTATAAGGCGTATTACATACTTCGGCCCAGGCTTCTCCCAACGAAATGAATGAGTTGGAGTTTCCATAATTTCCCAGCTGGTTGTCATATCTTTCCTGAATGGTTTCTTTGGTATTCCCCGGATATGATTCCGGTTCTTTGGGGTTTGCGCCATTGTCACTCATAAACAAAATCAGCGTATTGTTCAGTTTGTGTTCTTCTTCCAGTTCCTTAATCACTCGTCCGATGCTATAATCTACATACTCTATCATAGAAGCATAGATCTCCATTTTGCGGCTTTGTTCTTTTTTCTGCTCTTCGTTGAGGAAGTCCCATTGTTTATTAGGATTGCTGAGTCCTGTATCAGGAGTCTGTGCGGGGATAAGCCCCATCTGTCTTTGTCGTTCCAGTCTGGCGACACGGATGCTGTCGTATCCACCATCGTACATGCCTTTGTTACGGTTTTTCCATTCCGGGATAATCTGTAAAGGGTCGTGTGGAGCGGTGAAGGCCAGATAGCTGAAGAATGGTTTGTTTTGAGGGCACTTACGCAGATATTCAATCATTTTATCAGTATAGTAGCGAGTGGAATAGAAATCATCGGGAAGTTTGTCTACTCTTTTCCCATTATCCAGATAAAAAGTGACAGGTTGTTCGCTGTCGGACAGGGCAAATGAATTGCAAAAATGACCGGCTCCTCCTCCTAGCATGGTGAAGCTCTGATCAAATCCGCGTTCGGAAGGAATATTCTCTTTTTGAGCCCCAAGATGCCATTTCCCGGCCATACAGGTGTAATAATTATTCTCATGCAGCACCTCGGCCAGTGTCATCACGCTGTGGTTGATACCTCCTTCATATCCGGGTTGCATGTATTGGTTTTCAGCATGAAGAGGGGGCATGATACCTAGTCCGTTTTGGTGATTGTCTACGCCTGTCAGGAGCATGGCTCTTGTAGGAGCACTTAAAGAGGAAGTATGAAACCGGGTAAATCGGATACCTTGTTCTGCCAGTCGGTTAATATGAGGGGTTTGTATTTCGCCCCCAAAGGGTTGTATGTCTGAAAATCCCATGTCGTCTACCACTATGAGTAGTATGTTGGGAGGAACATTTCCGTTGGATGTATGTTGTGAATAGGCTGATAAGGTGACCAGTCCACTTAGACTGTATAAGATGCATCGTTTCATAGTTTAAAATAGTTTTAGTCTATATTATTTGTCATCTTGATTGCTGTTGCGATATTCTGTTGGACTCATACCTAAATGCTTTTTTACGTATTGTGCAAAAAAGGAAACATTAGGAAATTCAAAGTCAGCAGAAATCTCTTTAATACTTTTGTCGGAATGTTTCAGCTCAGGAATGATATGCTCAATGGCATTTTCATGGATGAGTGTCAATGCATTTTTCCCACTGACTTGCTTGACGATACGTGAAAGATACTTCGGTGAGTAACAAAATAATTCGGCATAATAAGTCAGTGTGCGGTGCTTTCCGTTGTCGGCTGTCAGAGCTTCCATGAACTGTTTAAAGATGAAGTCGGGCTGTTTGACAGGAGTGTGGTGCCCCTGTTTTTCCTTTTCAATAGATTTGCGTGTAGTTTCGGCCACCATCTCGCCATAAAAAGCTGAAGCAATGTGTAGCAGGATTTCTTTCTGGTAGGTGTCGGGTGGAGTCTGTATCTTGTCTTCTATCAGTTTCAGATATTGGTGAAATGTTTTGTTCCGGTTTTCTCCAAAATGCTTAATGGGATTTTCCTGTATGTAACATATCGACTTCCAGCTGTACTTCTGAGTCTGTGTCAGCCGCTGGATAAAGCGGTTGGAGAAACAGAATATTTTTACTTTATGATTGGGACTGGCCATTACCTGACCTATAATCGTATTGGGCAGACTGATCAGCAGGTCGTTGGCCTGTAGGTGTCGGGCTACATTGTTCAGTTCTAAGTTTACTTCTCCTTCCTCACAATAGAGCATCAGAAAAACTTCCAGTTTGACATTCCTGTTTTCCTGGAACACATTCTCCAGATGTTCAGTCAGAAACATGTAGTCGTCAATGTAGCTTTGATCATCGCAATGTGCCTGAAGCATTTCCATGTGAATATGTTTAATAATCTCTTCCATAATTCTTTTTTGCAAAGATGAAGATTTTTGGTCAAGATGCTATGTTTTATTTTCTCTCAAGTATGTCTTATTTTCCATATTTTATAGAATAAATAGGCGGATGGAGAAAATAGAACATTCCTGTGCGAAAATTTGTTGCTTCCCTTTTTTTCTTGCTTGCTACTTTTGCGCGAACAAAAAAAGAAACAAATATGACGAAAAAGATTGGAAAATTAAACGTATGGCTGATGTTACTGGTTGGCTGTGCGACGGGGATAACCTCCTGTAAGACAGAAAACAAAGAAAATACTCAGAAAGGCTATAATCTTGTAACACTTACGGCGGATACCGATAAGGAAATCATGACTTCTTATTCTGCTTCCATAGAAGGTATGCAGGATATTGATATTTACCCGCAAGTGTCAGGATATATTGAAAAATTAAATGTATCGGAAGGGGATGTTGTGCGGCGAGGAGAGATCTTGTTTGTAATTGATCAGGTTCCTTATAAGGCAGCTTTGGAAACGGCAGTTGCCAATGTGGAAGTGGCGAAAGCCAGTCTGGCTACCGCTGAACTTACTTATAAAAGTACACAGGAACTGTATGCCAAGAAGGTGGTTTCCAGTTTCAACTTACAGACAACTGAAAATGCGTATCTGACTGCCAAAGCGCAACTGGCACAGGCGAAGGCGCAGGAGGTGAATGCGCGGAATGACCTTTCTTATACCGAAGTCAAAAGTCCCAGTAATGGAGTAGTTGGTATGTTGCCTTACCGGGTAGGGGCATTGGTCGGTTCTAATATGTCGCAGCCGCTGACTACTGTTTCAGACAATGCCACCATGTATGTCTATTTTTCAATGACTGAAAATCAGTTGCTGGCCTTGGCGCGTCAATATGGTACAATTGATAAAGCGGTAGAAAATATGCCGGCTATTCAGCTTCAGTTGAACGATGGTTCTGTATACGAAGAAAAAGGAAAGATAGAATCTATCAGTGGAGTGATTGACAAGGAAACGGGTACAGTAGGGGTACGTGCTGTATTTCCGAATGCTTCTCGCTTGCTGCACAGTGGAGCATCGGGCAACGTACTGATTCCGAGTGTATATGAAAAATGTATTGTTATTCCACAGGGAGCTACCGTACAGCTGCAAGATAAAATCCTGGCCTATAGAGTAGTGGACGGAAAAGCTGTATCTACTCTGATAAAGGTGGCTCCGGTCAATGACGGAAAAGAATATATTGTACTGGATGGGCTGAAAGCCGGAGATGAGATTGTGGCCGATGGAGCCGGAATGATTCGTGAAGGAACGCAAGTAAAATAACAGACGATTATGAAAGGAAATATATTTATTAAGCGGCCGGTGATGGCCCTCTCCATATCGGTCTTGATTCTGATTGTTGGATTTATATCACTTTATACACTTCCGGTAGAGCAATATCCTGATATCGCTCCGCCTACCGTGCGTGTGGAAGCCACTTATACCGGTGCCAATGCCGATGCGGTGATGAACAGTGTCATTATGCCGCTGGAAGAAAGTATCAACGGGGTAGAAAACATGATATATATCACTTCTACCGCTACCAATGCAGGTACGGCCGAAATCCTGGTTTATTTTAAGCAGGGTACCGATCCGGATATGGCAGCAGTGAATGTGCAGAACCGTGTATCTGAAGCGCAGGGATTGCTGCCTTCCGAAGTAACAGCAATTGGAGTCAGCACTATGAAGCGTCAGAATAGTTATCTTCAGATTAACAGTCTTATCAGTCCCGACAATCGTTATGATGAGACCTTCCTGGCCAACTATCTTGACATCAATGTGATTCCTCAGGTAAAGCGTATTCAGGGTGTTGGTGACGTACAGCTGATGGGAGATACCTATAGTATCCGTATCTGGATGAAGCCTGATAAAATGGCACAGTATGGTCTGGTACCTTCCGATGTAACTACCGTGCTGGCAGAACAGAATATTGAAGCGCCCACAGGATCTTTGGGTGAAAGTTCGGATAATGTGTTTCAGTATACCATGAAGTATAAAGGTCGTTTGAAGAGTGTGGAGGAATTTGAAAACATGGTAATACGTTCGCAGAAAGACGGTTCTGTACTTCGGGTAAGAGATATTGCAGAAGTAGAATTGGGACGTGAATCTTATAGCTTCCATGGTGAAGCTGACGGGGTACCGGGAGTTACTTTTATGGTTTTTCAGGTGGCTGGTGCCAATGCTACAGCTGTAAACCAGGAGATTTCCGACTTGCTGGATGATATTTCAAAAGACCTTCCGGAGGGAACGGAGTTTATTCAGATGATGAGTGTAAACGACTTCCTTTTTGCTTCTATCGACAATGTGGTTGAAACTTTGGTGATAGCTATTATTCTGGTAGTCCTGGTGGTTTATTTCTTCTTGCATGATTTCAAGAGTACCTTGATTCCTTCTATTTCCATCATTGTGTCATTGATTGGTACGTTTGCTTTCCTGTCGGTAGCCGGATTCAGTATCAATATCCTGACCTTGTTTGCTCTTGTGCTGGCTATTGGTACCGTAGTGGATGATGCGATTATTGTAGTAGAGGCTGTACAGGCCAAGTTTGATGTGGGATATCGTTCTCCTTATCTTGCTACAAAGGATGCCATGAGTGATGTGACAATGGCAGTTGTGTCGTGTACTTTTGTATTTATGGCTGTATTTATTCCGGTGACCTTTATGGGAGGAACCTCTGGAGTGTTCTACACTCAATTTGGGGTTACAATGGCTGTGGCAGTAGGACTTTCCTGCGTAAATGCATTGACACTCTGTCCGGCTTTGTGTGCCATGATGATGAAACCTTCCGATACCGAAAAAAACTTGAAGAGTTTCAGCGGCCGTGTGCGTGCTGCGTATAATGCTTCATTTAATACGATGTTGGGTAAATATAAGAAAGGGTTGATGTTCTTTTTCCATCGTCGTTGGCTGGTATGGACTTCTTTGGGAATTGCTTCGGTATTGTTAGTCTATTTGATGTCGACAACCAAAACCGGACTTGTGCCTCAAGAAGACCAAGGTACGATGATGGTGAACATTAGTACTTCTCCTGGTAATTCGTTGGCGGAAACCAATAAGGTAATGGATAAGGTACAGGAAATATTAAGAGCTACTCCTGAAATTGAGCATTATTCTCGTATTACTGGATATGGATTGATTTCCGGTCAAGGTACTTCCTACGGTTCAATCATTATCCGATTGTATCACTGGGACGAACGAAAAGGAAAAGAACATGCCGTTGAGGCTGTGATGAAACGACTGAATGAGCAGTTCAGTCAGATTAAAGAAGCACAGGTCTTCTGTTTTCAGCCTGCTATGATTCCGGGGTATGGAACAGGTAATGCGGTTGAACTTTATATGGAGGATAAGACCGGTGGTGACATGCAGCCTTTTTATGAATCTGTACAGGAATTCATTATGGCTTTGAACCAGCGTCCGGAAGTGGCTATGGCCTATAGTTCATATGCGATGAATTTCCCTCAGATAGCAGTCGATGTGGATGCCGCAAAATGTAAACGTGCAGGTATTAGTCCGAATGATGTGCTCGATGTGGTTGGTGCTTATTGTGGAGGTTCATACGTTTCAAACTATAATAAATTCGGTAAAGTATATCGTGTAATGATTCAGGCTGATCCGGATTCTCGTCTTGATACTCATGCTTTGGATAATATGTTTGTCCGTAATGGAGCAGAGATGGCTCCGGTCAGTCAGTTTGTGACGCTGCGTTCTGTCTTAGGTCCGGAAATCGCAAAACGCTTCAACTTGTATAATACGATTGATGTAAATGTGAATGTGGCCGACGGATATTCTACGGGTGAAGTTCAGAAAGCCATTAAAGAAGTGGCGGCTCAGGTACTTCCTTCCGGCTATGGCTATGAGTACGGAGGTATGGCACGTGAGGAAGCTGGTAGCGGAGGAGCGCAAACCGTGTTTATCTATACCCTCTGTGTGGTATTGATTTATTTGATTTTGTCTTGTTTGTATGAAAGTTTCCTGGTGCCGCTGGCTGTGATTCTGTCTGTACCTTTCGGATTGATGGGAAGTTTCCTGTTTGCACGTGTTGCAGGTTTGGAGAACAACATCTATTTGCAGACCGGAGCCATCATGTTGATTGGTTTGTTGGCTAAAACAGCCATTCTGATTACAGAGTATGCTATTGAACGTCGTCGTAAGGGCATGGGTATTATCTCTTCTGCATATTCTGCTGCTCAGGCCCGTTTCCGCCCCATTATCATGACTGTATTGTGTATGATTTTTGGTATGCTTCCGCTGATGTTTTCCTCTGGTGCCGGAGCTAATGGAAACAGTTCTTTGGCTACAGGGGTAGTGGGAGGTATGTTGATTGGTACATTGGCTCTGCTTTTTGTAGTACCGGTTTTCTTTGTGGTATTTGAATACTTTCAGGAGAAATTGCGTACTCCCATGCAGAAGGAACCCGACCAGCAGATCTTATATGAGAAGGAACAGACTTTGATTGAAAAAAGTGCCTTTAACACAGAAAAGTAAGTAAATGAATAATATGAATACATCAAAAATAATTGCATGTGGCGCAACGCTTTTGTTGAGTAGTTGCGGGATATATACCAGCTATGAACCACAGACCTCAGTTCCCGAGAATTTGTACGGTGAAGAGGTTGCAGTTTCCGATACGGCAAGTATCGGAAACATTCATTGGAGAGATTTCTTTACAGATCCTTATTTGCAGGAACTGATAGAAAAGGGGTTGGCTCAGAATACAGATGTGCAGACAGCGGGTTTGCGTGTGGAAGAGGCCAAGGCTTCTTTGCTTTCGGCCAAGCTAGCCTTTCTTCCCTCTTTTGCCTTGTCTCCGCAAGGAGGAGTCAGTACGGTGGAAGGCAGCAAGGCTTCTCACACTTATACACTTCCAGTTACCGCCAGTTGGGAGCTGGATATTTTCGGGAAACTGCGGAATGCCAAGCGTCAGGCTAAAGCCGCTTATCTGCAAAGTGAAGACTATAAGCAAGCGGTATACTCCAGTTTGATAGCTAATATCGCAAATACATATTATACGTTATTGATGCTTGATGAACAATTGGAGATTTCCCGTCATACGGCAGATACGTGGAAGGAAACCGTAGAATCTACACAGGCATTGATGGATGCGGGACAGGCTGACGAGGCTGCTGTCTCACAAATGAGGGCTACTTATTATGAGGTAGAAAATTCGGTAGTCGATTTGGAGGAACAGATTAATCAGGTAGAAAACAGTCTTGCTTTGTTACTGGCAGAAACGCCACATAAAATAGCGAGAGGAAGGCTCTCAGAGCAACGCTTTACTCCATCTTTGTCTGTCGGAATTCCGATTCAGATGCTCTCCAATCGTCCCGATGTGCGTGTGGCTGAGCGTGATTTGGAACAAGCCTTTTATGTAACTAATCAAGCTAATGCAGCCTTTTATCCGTCTGTTACGTTGACTGGTAGTGCCGGATGTACGAATTCATTGGGCGAGATTATCACAAATCCTGGAAAATTTCTGGCTTCAGCTGTTGCTTCACTTACAGAACCTTTGTTTAATAAAGGAACATTGATAGCCCGCCGTCGGATCGCTAAGGCCCAACAGGAGGAGGCTGCTTTAACTTTTAAGCAGACACTTTTAACTGCTGGGGTAGAAGTCAATGATGCTTTAGTATCTTTTCAAGTGAGCAGAAAAAAGAATGAAAACTATGAACAGCAGATTGTTTCACTGAAAAAAGCATATCGAAGCACATCTTTATTGATGGAGAATGGTAATACGACTTATTTGGAAGTGCTTACTGCCAAACAGAGTTTATTATCCGCCGAATTGGCACAAACAGCGAATCGTTTTAAGGAAATTCAAAGTCTGATTAATCTTTATCAGGCTTTGGGAGGTGGTCAGGATCTGTAATTTAAAACTGCAATTTATCCCCTTTGGCCGAATATTCTATTTTGTGTTTTCCCCCCACTCTTATATTCATATTTCCTCATTAAGAATATTCGTCAAAGGGGTTTTGTTTAGATATGATATATGTGCTTTTAAAAAGGAAATTATATGAATGACGTTAAAAAGAAAATTCTTACTAAAAGTAGTGAACTTTTCGTGAAGCAAGGAGTGCGAAGGACTTCTATGGACGAGATTTCCAGTTCACTGTCTATCTCTAAACGTACGGTTTATGAATGCTTCAGAAGTAAAGAAGAGTTATTGAAGATATGTGTGTTGAATCGTATTGAAGAGTATAAAAATGAAGTGGAAATAAAAACGCGGGGGATACAGGCCGTGGATGCAATAAAGTGTTTAAATTCGTTGCTATATACTCAGCTGATTGATTTGCCTCAACCTTTTCTTGAAGAAATTATGTGTAGTGAGAAAATAATGAAAATGATGGTAAAGGAGTACTATATACCATTAAGTGAATTATGTAACAGGTTGCTTGATGAGGTGAGAAAAACAGACCGGATAAAGAAGGAAATTAGTAATGAATGTATTATAGCCTTTTTTAAACATATTCTGCTGACTTCTGTTGTCGCTGGGAAAAAAAGACTTTCTTATGATACTTATCTTCATTTTATAGATATGTATTGGGCAGGCATAATGGAAATAGATTGCTCTTCATCTATAAAACCTAAAGAAACTCTTTAAATTATGAAGATTTATTTCTTGAAGAAAACTTTTTGAAGTCGGTTCTGCTGTAACATATCTATTCGTTCTTTAATTTGTACCGATTTTCTTCCTTTTCTATGACTCCTTCATTTATTAATACAGAGATAGCTCTTGAAAGTGAAGGACGGGCTACTCCTATGATGGAAGCTACTTCTTGTATGTTTTGTATTTGCCCGTGCCGTTTCAGGTAATTTACAATTCTCTCATTTAAATTCTGTAAGGCAAATTCATTCAGTTTCTTGCTTAGAAAAACGGAACGGTCGGATATGTGTTGCAGAAAATTGCGAAGAACATTTTTGTCTGTTGTCATTAAGTCGAGGAAACCCTCTCTTGAGAGTGTCCAGATACGTACTTCTGTCTCTGCTTTTAGAGTGACAGGAAAAAAGTTTTCACTGCTATATAGGAAAGCAGGAGCCAATACTTCTGGAGCTTTCAGTCTTTCAATGATAATTTCTTTACCTTCATCATTAACCATACGTGCAGAAAGTTCTCCGGTACATAGAAGCATCAATGAGAGACAGGGTGCTCCTTGAAGTGCTATCAAGTCATCTTTCTTATAAGTGCTGATACGGTTGGACGTTTGTTGCAGAAACTCTTCTATTGCGCATCCTGTAAATAAGGGAAAGTCGCGTAACTCGTAGAATTTGCTCATGGCTTTATAGGGAAAACAGGATTTAACTTCTTTTTTTGTCGGGTGTAACATAGGTTACACTTCATCTGTATCCGATGGAATATCTTTGCACAAAGATAAAGCAATATTTAGTAAAGTATTTATTTAAAGATATTTTTATGGAGAATAATCAGATGTTCTGTTTTCAGTGTCAAGAGGCGGCCAAAGGAATTGCGTGTACATTGAAAGGTGTATGCGGAAAAAACAATACTACGTCTGCCGCAATGGATTTACTGCTTTTTGTAGTAAGAGGTGTATCGGTTGTAGCTGATGTCTTGCATGACAATGGAATGAAAGCCGACAATGAAACTTGCGGTTTTGTAACGGATGCTCTTTTTTCTACCATTACCAATGCAAATTTTGATGAAGAAAGTATTCTGGCGAGAGTAGACAAAGGGCTTGTGCTGAGAAACCGCCTGATACAAAAAGCAGAAGAGGCTGGAATTGTTTTGCCGAAAGTGGATGAACTGAGTTGGCAGGGGAGTCGTGAGGTATATAAGGAAAAAGCGCAGCGTGTAGGCGTTCTTCGTGAAACGGATGCTGATTTGCGTTCATTGAAGGAATTGGTTCTGTATGGCTTGAAAGGAATGGCAGCTTATCATGAACATGCTATGCGCTTGGGATATAATGATGAGGCTATTCATGCTTTTATGAACCATGCCTTAAGATGTATGGCAGAAAATCTGTTATCTGTTGAAGAGTGGTTGAATTTAGCCTTACAAACAGGAGAATACGGGGTAAAAGTAATGGCTTTGTTGGATAAAGCCAACACAGAGCGTTATGGTCATCCTGAAATCACTGCTGTGAATATTGGTACTCGTCAAAACCCGGGTATTCTGATTAGCGGACACGATCTGCATGATATAGAAGAACTTCTGAAACAGACAGAAGGAACCGGTGTAGATGTGTATACACATAGCGAAATGTTGCCGGCTCATTATTATCCGGCATTCAAGAAATATTCCCATTTTGTAGGAAATTATGGCAATGCCTGGTGGAAGCAGCGTGAAGAATTTGCTTCATTCAATGGACCGATTGTCTTTACTACAAACTGTATTGTTCCTCCTTCGGCTACGGCTTCGTATAAAGACCGTATTTTTACCAGCAATTCAACCGGTTACCCCGGCTGTCGTCATCTTGAATCTGATGCAAACGGAAAGAAAGATTACTCGGAGGTTATTTCGTTGGCCCGTCAGTGTAAGGCTCCTGAGCAGATTGAAGAAGGTCAGATAATAGGTGGTTTTGCCCATCATCAGGTTTTGCAATTGGCAGATAAGGTCATAGAGGCGGTAAAGACAGGTGCCATACGTAAATTTATAGTAATGGCAGGATGTGACGGACGGATGAAGAGTAGGGAGTATTATACAGAGTTTGCCCAGAAACTTCCTCACGATTGTGTCATTCTGACGGCAGGTTGTGCCAAGTACAAATACAATAAATTGTCATTGGGCGATATTGATGGTATTCCACGTGTACTTGATGCCGGACAATGTAATGATAGTTATTCACTGGCTGTTATTGCACTGAAGCTGAAAGAAGTGTTTGGTTTGAATGATATTAATGAATTGCCTATTGTGTATAACATAGCCTGGTACGAACAGAAAGCGGTCATTGTTCTGCTTGCCTTACTCTCATTGGGAGTGAAAAATATCCATTTGGGACCTACGCTTCCTGCTTTCCTTTCTCCGGGTGTGGCGAAAGTGCTGGTAGAGCAGTTTGGTATAGCCGGTATAGGAACTGTAGACGAAGATCTGAAATTGTTTAATATCTTATAAAATAAAAAGTATGAATATATTACATAAAAATGTGGGAGATATTGTGGCTGAACGTTTTTCAACCGCACAAGTATTTAAGCGCTATGGTATTGATTTTTGCTGTCATGGAGATGTGACTCTGGAAAAAGCTTGTGCTAATGCCGGAGTGGATACAGAACAGATATTGGATGCTTTACAAAAGGAGGAAACTGCCATAGCTGGAGGAGAAATTCAGTTTGCTTCATGGCCTTTGGACTTGCTGATAGATTATGTATTGAAAATACACCATCGTGGCATTCGTAGCAAGGGGCCGGAGTTGCTGGATTTAATCGCAAAGGTGAGAAGAGTGCATGGGGAAGCTCACCCCGAGTTGAATGAGTTGTACGAACTGGTCCGTGCATCTCTCGAAGACTTGGAAATGCATTTGCAGAAAGAGGAAAATGTCCTGTTCCCTTACCTGTACGACTTGTTTGAAGCTGCACAGCAGGAACATCGTATCGGAGCAATGCATTGTGGAAGTATTGCCAACCCGATTGGAGTCATGCATATGGAGCATGAGAATGAAGGCAATCGCTATTTGCACATCAGAGAAATAACTCATGGTTTCCGCGTTCCCGAGGATGCTTGTGGAAGTTATCGCCTGATGCTTGCAGAACTGGAGCTTTTTGTAGATGCTTTGTTTGAGCATATTCATATAGAAAATAATATCCTTTTCCCGAGATTTGTGGAATTGGAGAGAGAATGGGTGCGATAGAGAGTAGTATGTACGGGACTCGAACCCGTGACCCCATGCGTGACAGGCATGTATTCTAACCAACTGAACTAACGCACCATTAAGTTTTTGTTTTTATCGTTGCTATCTCTCTCGATTGCGATGCAAAGGTACAACCTTTTTTTGAATTACCAAATCTTTTGGGTACTTTTTTGTGAAAAAAGTTATTTTTTTGTCATTCCTTCTTTTTGATGAAAAGCATAAGAACTTCTTATCGTGGAGTCAAAGTGTTTATTTTCTGTACAATACATACATCCTTATAGCCGTTTCCGGTATATAGCCATTCTTTCAACTCTCCGCAGATAAAATACCCACATTTTTGAAACAACTGTATGCATGCGATATTGTCTTTGCGAATATATGCATATATCTGGTGAATACCGAGCCGGCGAAAGCAGTGTTGTTCCAGTAGGAACAGAGCCATTTGGGCAAATCCTTGCCGGCGAAAGGACGGATGAATCACAATTCCTACTTCGGCCCGGTTGTGGCGTGGGTCGAACTGGAATAAATCGATAATGCCTGCAATCTGTTTGGATTGAGTTTCTATCAATAAGCGAAGCTGATGGTCTGCATACAAGTCGTTCTGGTTTTCGCTGATGTATTTTTTTAGTTGATAGCGGGAGTAGGGGGCAGTAGTATTACCCATATCCCACAACTCTTCATCGTTTTCGAAAGCCAGCATCACATCGATATCTTCAGGCTCTGGTGCGCGGAGAGTTATTTCCTGATTTTGAAGTCTGTATGTATTCACTGTTTATCTTGCAAGTCAAGTTCGTTCAACATACGTTTGCGTCCGGGGATGCAGAACATGGAAGCTATCAGTACCATGCCGACACATAACAAGCCTGTAGTATTCATGGTCCAGTAATAGATAGACAGGTTGATAAGGGCTGGAACCAACAGCAATGCGATGCGCACTTCGTTCCACCGGCGATAGCTTTTCAATGCATCCATCAAGTTAAGCTGCTTGATGTATTTGGTAAGAGATAAACTGAACAGGCGGAGTGATACGGGAATCAGTCCTACTGTGAGTAAGATTCCTACAACCTGTAGAATGTAGTCTGCACGCGGATCATCTACGAAAATGCCTTGTGGCAAGATGTCCATTTCGTATAAAAGAACTGTTGCAGCACATAAAATCCACAACAGAAAATATTCTACCTTTAAGTAATTCAATAAACGGGTCATTTCTTTTTCCATGGTAATAAAGATTTATAGAGTGCCGGTAAAGACGGTACGGTTTACGATTGATCGTCCTAATGTTACTTCATCTGTATATTCCAGTTCGTCGCCGATGGAAATTCCGCGGGCAATCATTGTCAGCTTTACATCGTAAGGGGCGAGTTTCCGGAAGATATAAAAGTTGGTTGTATCTCCTTCCATGGTAGAACTGAGTGCAAGAATAACTTCTTTCACTTCTCCCGATTTTACTCTTTCAACCAGACTTTCAATTTGAAGATCGGAAGGACCGATGCCGTCCATGGGGGAAATGACTCCTCCCAATACATGGTACAAACCTTTGTATTGCTGGGTATTCTCTACTGCCATTACATCGCGGATGTTTTCTACCACGCACACGGTTGACGAGTCCCGTGAAGGGTTGGAGCAGATTTTACAAACTTCTGTATCTGATATATTGTGGCAGACTTTGCAGTATTTTACCTCGTGTTTTAATGTAATCATGGCATTGCCGAATGCTTCCACTGTCTGTGCATCCTGGCGGAGCAGATGCAGTACGAGACGCATGGCAGTTTTCTTGCCGATGCCGGGTAGCTTGGCAAACTCACCAACGGCTTTTTCCAAAAGTGCTGACGGATATTGCTGGCTCATGTGTTTTCTTTTATTTGCGTGCAAAAGTACAAAAACTTCTCGCTATATTTGTCGCTAAAAGCAGAAATCTGATGAATGGAATATTTATTCTTGTAACGATTGTTCTTTACTTTGGCTTACTGTTATTGGTCTCACGTTTGACGGGTCAGTCGCATGCAGACAATGATGCGTTTTTTCGCGGTAACAGACAGTCGCCTTGGTATTTGGTGTCATTTGGGATGATTGGAGCTTCTCTTTCCGGAGTTACCTTTGTATCTGTGCCGGGAATGGTAGGAGGTATTGATATGACTTATTTACAGACCTGTCTCGGGTTCAGTGTCGGATATCTGGTCATTGCACATGTGTTGTTGCCTTTGTATTATCGCTTGAACCTGACTTCTATTTATACTTATTTGGGGGAGCGAATTGGGGTGCGTTCATATAAAACCGGAGCTTCCTTCTTTCTGCTTTCCAAATTGCTCGGAGCTTCTGCACGCCTCTATCTGGTGTGTCTGATTCTGCAACGCTATGTGTTTGATGTGTACAATATACCTTTTGCCCTGACGGCTACGGGAACAGTTGTTCTGATTTGGCTTTATACCCGTCGGAGTGGCATCCGTACCATAGTGTGGACTGATACTTTACAGACTTTCTGCCTGCTTGCTGCATTGGGACTTATATTATATAAGGTATCGGATGTGCTGCATGTGCAGGGAGAAGGGTTGTTCGAACTTATACGCAGTAGTGAGCATAGCCGTATTTTTGTGTTCGATGACTGGCATTCGAAGCAGAATTTCTTCAAACAGTTTTTCAGTGGAATCTTTATTACTATTGTAATGACAGGGCTCGATCAGGATATGATGCAGAAGAATCTAACTTGTCGTAGCTTGAAGGAAGCACAAAAGAACATGTATTGTTATGGGTGTTCCTTTTTACCGGTCAACTTGCTGTTTCTGATATTAGGAGTTTTGTTACTGATGGCTTATTCGCAGTTTGGAGTGGAAATTCCGGCCAAAGGGGATGAACTTCTTCCGCAACTGGCAGCAGGGGGATATTTAGGATATGGAGTGTTGGTGCTATTTACGATTGGGATTATTGCAGCAGCTTTTTCGAGTGCTGATTCGGCTCTGACTGCACTGACCACCAGTTTTTGTATTGATCTTTTAGGAATAAACCGCTATACCGAACAGAAGGCAAGAGGAATACGCCGGAGAGTACATTTCTTTATTTCATGCGTATTTATAGGTTGTATTCTGGCATTTGAAGCCATAGGAAGTCAAAGTGTTATTGACACTATTTACGTTTTGGCTTCTTATACGTATGGACCTTTATTGGGATTGTTCTGCTTTGGACTCTTTACACACCGTTGCCCGAGAGATCGTTTTGTTCCTTATATTGCATTGGCTTCTCCACTGTTGTGCTATGCATTGGACGAAACCGTGTGGAGGCTGACTGGATATAAATTCGGATACGAAATGCTGATGTTTAATGGTTTGCTTACTTTCTGCGGGCTGTATATGTTGAGTATGGGAAATCCGTTTCGAAAGGCAGTTGAAAAACTATAACAGGTTAGAGTCTTTTTTCTGATACGTACGGTAGACGAGATATTCTCCTTCTGTAAAGATTGTAAACTCTTTGCCTTCAGCTTCGTTTAGTGTGCCTTGCCACCATGCAGTAAAATCGTATAAGGAGTATTTCAGCCCTTGGCTTCTCATTCCTTTAGTTTGAAGTCCGAAGACGGAAACTTGTTGTCCGGCAAAGCTCTTGAAGGTTTGCGTTCCACGAACTGCTACAAAAAAGCCATAGTCGGTCAGCATTGTAACCTCCATACCCATGTGCAGGTATTCCTGCAACAGACTGATGTTTCCTAAAGTATGGTCTTCTCGCTTTCCAGTGGCGGCTACAATCGCAATTCGTCGTATTCCTTTTGAGTGAAGATAACGAACTGCTTTGGTCTGGTCGTTAGTCTCCTGATCCGAACTGTGCAGAAAACGGTCGGCAAAGCGTGTGTGGTTATCAGTAGAAAGTGAGTCTCCATCTCCGATTATGAATTGGGGAGTACGATCGCTTTCTATGTATGAGTTTGCTCCTCCATCGCAGCATATCACAAGTGAGGAGGAATCTAAAATCTGAAGAGGAATTTCATGACTTGGAAATTCTCCATTGCCTACAACAACGGCTTCGGGAAGAGAAAAAAACATATCTTTCATTGGGCTGTGTACATCATTTGTTTCCATTTTATGTATCCGAATAGAGCTATTATGCTATACAGGCCATACAGTCCGGCTGTAAAGTAAAGTTCCTTGTATATATAGAGTCCGCAGCATACGACATCTACCATAATCCATACCAGCCATTGCTCTATATATTTATGTGCCAGCATCCATAGGGCAGCAACGCTTAAAGCTGTTGTAAAACTATCCCAATAGGGTACATTACTGTCTGTAAAGCGGATAAGTATCCAGGCAATGGCGACAAAAAGTAATGTAGTGATACCCACAAGAGGATACCATCGGGATTTTGGCATGCAGGAAATTGTATTTTGTGGTATATTATCAGTCTGGCTTTGTTGTTTTTTCCAGATTATCCATCCGTATACAGAGGCTATCAGATAATAGATATTGATACCGAAATCGGCATACAGTCCTGCCTGGTAGTAAACAATGATATAAATGGCCGGCATGATAATACTGGCTATCCACAGGTAAATGCTGGCTTTATATTCCAGCCATAGATAAGCCAGTCCTACGAGGGTGCCGAATACTTCCAGATAATTCATGGGGTCTTTGTTTTTTTAGAAAGGCAAAGATACAATTTATCGTATTTATCATCCGTATGCCATATAAGAAATGATAAAATAATTCCCCAAAGAATCAACTTTGTTCCTTTGGCTTATTCTACCAGTTCGTAGCTGCAAATCTGTATAGGCATATCCAGATTGTGTAAGACTTTTTCCAACATAATACCTTCCAGATTGTTGTATTCATATCCGAATGTGGCGCGGATGCCTTGCAAGATGAATTGAGTCGCACGGTCGAGTGCAATTGGAAGACTGTCTCCCTGCATTAGCGAGCCGGTTATTACGCTGGTAAAGGTGTCGCCTGTCCCTGGATAATGGGCAGGCAAATAAGGACAAGTTACTTTCCAGTATTTATTCCCATTTCGATTATAGGCATATACAGAGGTCATGTGAGGGTTGTCTGCTACAGGCACACTGGTAACGATGACAATCTCCGGCCCTGCTTCCGACAGATCTTTCAGATAAAGTTTCAGCTCCTTATCGCTGACAGCAGACTGATAGGGTTTATCCAGCAGGCGGAACAGTTCAGTCATGTTGGGAGTAATGATATCAGCATAACGGATAAGATGGCGCATCTCTGTGACCATCTCTTCCGAAATACCAGTATATAACTTGCCATTGTCTCCCAATACCGGATCGACTACAACCAGATCCTGGTCGGGACGGCGAAATTTAGCAATAAATTCACCTACAATCCGGGCCTGACGGGGAGAACCCAGATAGCCGGTGTAAAAAGTATCGAATCGCATATTCAGTTTTTCCCAATTCTCGATGATGCGTGTCATTTCATCGGTAAGGTCGAGAAAAGAGAAAGTAGGATATTGGGTATGTGTCGATAAAACCGCTGTGGGTAGGGGACAGACTTGAAATCCCATTGATGAAAGGATGGGAATGACTGCCATAAGTGATACGCGTCCTACCCCTGAGAGGTCGTGTACGGCTACTACTTTTTTTACTTGATTCTGAATATGCATAATTGGGTCTTTTAAAAATAACGTGCGAAAGTAGCAATAATGCTTAAATTTCCCAACCTTCTTCACGTAAAGCCTCTTTCAGTTGCTCAAAACTTTCGTTTTCTACTCCTTTCTCTATGAACTCATCGAAAGCATTGCCATTGAACTGTTGCCAGGTAAAATGGGAGTCAATATGAGCATCGGGGGCGATGGATAGATACAATTCCATTGCTTTTTCATAATCTCCCGTAAGTATATTGTAATGAGCCCATCGGCTGATTACCTGAGGCTTTTCCTTAAATTGTGAAGGAAGACACTGGTAAATCATTTCGGCAGCTTCGGGTTGTGATGCCAATAAAGAAATGTATAAGCCATTTATTAAAGTATCAATACCTTTTTGAGTCGTCACAAAAGCGTCAAATATCTGTATGCTTTGTATTTGGGTAATGGTGAAAGCCCGTGCTTCCTGATGATGTGCGTGCATAGCCAGAATGTGCTCACTGTCTATTTCTCCCTCCAGCATGTCATTGAACAGACCTTCGTAAGGCAGACTGATTCTGTTTTTATTCTGGGGCTGGAAGCAGACCCAATACAGATTACGTTCGGACGAGCGGCCGTTCTTGTCACGGTAGGTGATGTGCAGCGGATGGTAACTGCAGATAGCCATCAGTAAGGTTTCTGCTATTTCACTGCCATTTCCTTCGTCCGAAAAATCGCAGATCATACTGTCGGTCAGGTAGGGAGTTTCCAGTCCTTCTATACGGCTTATTTCATCGTGTGCAATGAAATGTGGCTCATCGAGAATGACTTCTTTTCCTTCTATTCCCCAAGTGAATAATTCTGTCTTGACCTGAAGATTTTTTGACTCATAAATATATTGAGAACCATTAGGCATTGTGGTGACACGGGTGTACGGATAATGCAGGGTACTTTTCTCAAGTTTTGCTTTCATATCTTGATAGGCCTGCAGTAAATCACGGTTTTCTTCGGGTGCATTTATTTCCGGTTGAACAGCCTCTTCTTTACATTCAATTTTTTTGCTATTATCCGTTAATTCATTCTGTCCTTCAGTCTGTTCATTAATAGGTGCTTCCTCTATCTCGTTTTCTGTACCTGCAGAGGTTGTATCTTCTGGCTGATTCTGTTCGGCTGTATCTTCTATGTCGTTTCCTTCTGTTTGTGTATCCTCCTTCTTTTGGCTTTCATTTTCCTTATTAAGGTTTTCCTGCAAGGCTTTTACAGCTTCCTCTTTTTCCTGTTTAAGTTGCTGAAGTTCCTCTTGAAGTTCGGCACAATCTTTTTCCAGTGCTGTTTTATCTTGTATAGCCTGGTTTAAGTTACTTTCCGTATTTATCTGCTCTTGTTTGGACTGCTGGAGCTCTTCTTTCAGATTGGCTATATTCTTTTCTAATACAGCTTTATCTTCAACGCTTTGGTTGAGAGTCTGCAAGATGTCTGTATATTGTTTTTGCCACTGTTGTACTTCTTCTGTAGTTCGATTATGTTCCTTTTCTACCTGAGAAAGTTGTGTATGCAGTAATTCTACTTCCTGCTGCAATTTTTGGTTTTCCTGTTGCTGTGCAGTAAGGTTTTCTTCGAGCTGTGCAATCTCTTTGTTGCGGTTTGTCTCTTCTTTTTCAAGACTCTCCGACAATGCTTTTACTTTCTCTTCTTTTTCTTGTTTAAGTTGTTGGAATTCTTCTTTTAAAGACGCTACGTTCTTTTCCAGTACTGCTTTTTCCTGCTCCGATTGAGCCAGGCTTTCCTGCGAATCCGTATATTTGTTCTGCCACTCTTGTACTTCTTTCTGTGTTTTCTGCTCTCTGTCTTTTGCTTGAGAAAGTTGTGCTTGAAGCAGTTCGTTTTCCTGTTGCAGGTTCTGGTTTTGCTGTTGTTGTGCAAGAATGTTCTCTTTGAGCTGTGTCACTTCCTTGTTACGGCTCATTTCTTCCTTACTCAAGTTCTCCGATAATGTTTGAGTTGTTTTTTCTTTTTCTTCCTTGAGCAGCTGGAGTTCTTTTCTCAACTCATCAAGAGCTTTTTCCAATGTCGTGTTTTCTTGCTCTGATTGAGCCAGACTCTGTTGAGTGTTTGTATACTTGCGTTGCCACTCCTGTATCTCTTTCAATGCCTCTTGTTTATTGCTTTCTACTTGAGTCAACTGCGTGCGCAATGCTTCCAGTTCGTTCTGTAAACTTTGGTTTTCCTGTTGTTGGGCATGAATAGTAGCCTTATGGCCTTCCCTTTCTTGTTCTGTAGCCTGTAATACTTGTTTAAGCTGACTGTGTTCTGAAGCTGTATGGGTAAGAGTAGTGATTTTCTTGGCTTGTTCCTCTTTGGTGGTTTCCAGCAAGGCATATTTTTCCCTTAACTGTTCCAACTGTACAGCAAGCAACTGATTCTCTTCTTCTGCCTTTTGTGCCTGTTGGCGTACAGACAGAATTTGTTCGGACAACCGGTCGATTATTCCTTTCTGATCAGTGATTTCTTTCTCCTGCAGACCGCTGGTATGAAGTTGCTGCTCCAATTTAGTCTGTAAAGACGCTACCGTTTTCAGCAGACCACTTGAGTCTTTTTGTAAGATAGCAATTTCCTGTTGTTGGGCAGCAATAGCTATCAATTGTTCTTTAATTTTATCTTCTGATTTAGACAATTGCTTTTGGGCATCGGAGAGCTGTGTACGTTTGTATGAAACCTCCTTATTGGCATCCTTGATGAGGAAAGACAATTGTTGGTTTTTAGTTTGTAATACATCAATGCTGTTTTCCAGTTCTTCTATGTCAATACCTGTAAGTCCTTTTATCAGGTGAAGTGTAAGTTTATTCATAATAATCAGAAAGATAGATGATTTAAATTTGGCGCAAATTACGGAAATATTCTTGAGAGTACAAGAGTATTTCTCAATTTAAATTAATATTTATGAATGAAAATTCACTAAAAATGCTCTCTTTTCATTAGATTTGTACGCGATAATGATAGATTAATATGGAAAATAAGATTACTTCAAATCTTTATGTAGGGAGAAACAAAAACAATAGTTTGATAAATAAGAAAATGATATTCCGTATTTTAGGCATTTTATTGTTCCTGGAAGGAATAATGTTTCTTGTGTGTGCCGGAGTATCGCTGTGTTATCGTGAAGCTGATTATATTTATTTTATATATTCAACCCTGATTGTAGCTGCAGTAGGAAGTTTGTTTTTGTTCTTAGGAAAAAATGCAGAAAATACGGTTACCCGTAGAGATGGATATTGTATTGTAGCGTTTACATGGTTATTGTTTTCTGGTTTTGGAATGTTGCCTTTTTATATTAGCGGTGAAATTCCTTCTGTAGCTGATGCTTTTTTTGAAACAATGTCAGGTTTTACTACGACGGGAGCTACTATTTTGGATGACATAGAAGCACTTCCGTATGGAATGTTGTTTTGGAGAAGTTTTACTCAGTGGATTGGTGGATTAGGGATTGTATTCTTTACCATTGCAGTTTTGCCTATTTTTGGAGTAGGAAATCAGGTCTTGTTCTCGGCAGAGGCTACAGGAGTGACTCATGATAAAATACATCCTAAAATCAGTATGATGGCAAAATGGCTTTGGACAGTATATGTTATTCTGACTGTAGTAGAGGCAATTTTGCTGATGTGTGGGGGAATGAATCTTTTTGATGCGGTATGTCATTCGTTTTCTACTACTGCGACTGGCGGATATTCTACGAAGCAGGATAGTGTAGCTCATTGGAATTCACCTTTTATAGAGTATGTAATAGCTATCTTTATGATTCTTTCCAGTGTGAATTTTTCCTTGTATTTTATGTGTTTGAAAGGAAAATTTGCTCACTTGCTCAAAGACGATGAGTTCAAAGGCTTCCTGATTTCAATAGGAGTTGTTACTCTAATCATAACCTTTTCTCTTATTAGCTATAACAATTATGGTGTGGAGAATGCTTTTCGTAAAGCGTTGTTCCAAGTAGCTTCGGTGCATACATCTTGTGGATTTGCTACTGATGACTATAATACCTGGGCACCATTTACCTGGATGTTGTTTATTTATACAATGGTGGCAGGAGGATGTACCGGTTCTACAGCTGGAGGTATAAAAAGCATGCGTTTGTTGATTGTATTGCGTAATATCAAGAATGAATTCAGTCGGTTGATTCACCCTCGGGCTGTGTTATCTGTAAAGATCAATTCTCAGACAGTTTCCCCTTCTACTATTTCTACAGTAATGACGTTTGTATTGACATTTTTTATTTGCGCTTTTGTAGGATGGGTTGCATTGATGTTCCTTGGCTTGGGGTTGACAGAATCTTTTGGAACGGTCATTTCCAGTTTGGGAAATGTAGGACCGGGACTAGGGGCATTTGGTCCGGCCTTTTCATGGAGCGCTTTACCTGATGCCGCAAAATGGATTTTGTCTTTCCTGATGCTTATTGGCCGTTTGGAATTATTTGGTATTCTGCTTATGTTTGCTCCAAGTTTTTGGAAAGGACGATAAGTTTGAAGATATGAAAATTTATATATAGGTTGTTATATAGTAAAAAAGACAGACCTTATATTGGATTCAGTTCTTTCCAGTGTATGGTCTGTCTTTTTTATATCTAACCTTTATCTCAGGATTCAAACTTTCCGTAGCGTGTAGGCAAGAGGGTTCTGTCTCCCAAAGTATTGTCTATTCGTGCTACATTTATCCAGAATTTATTCTCTCGGACACTTTTTATAGGGTAGACTGCTTTTTCACGGCTGTATGTGTGTGTCCACTGGCTGCCTACTGCTTCGTATTCCGGGTGAGGAGCGTTGATTAGTACATTGTCTTCGCGAGATGCATTTCCTTGTCTGACTTCTTCTATTTCTTTCCAAATCTGTTGCATGGAGTGAATAAAGTTATTCAACTCATTTAAACTTTCACTTTCTGTCGGTTCAATCATCAATGTACCATGAACGGGGAAGGAAAGTGTAGGAGCATGATAACCATAATCCATGAGTCGTTTTGCTATATCGTTTTCGGTAATTCCGCTTTCTTCATGTATTTTGCGGCATTCCAGTATCATCTCATGACCGACAAAGCCATTCTTTCCCTGATATACAACTCCATAAGTATCTTTTAAGGAAGCTGCCAGATAATTGGCATTTAAAATGGCTGTTTCAGTTGCACGTTTTAATCCTTCAGCTCCCATCATACAGATGTATGCATAGGTAATCGGGAAAATACCGGCACTACCGTAAGGTGCTGCTGAAACTTCATTCTGCGGATGTCCAAAATGTACGTGTCCGGGTAAGAATGGAATCAAATGTTCGGCTACGCATACAGGACCTACACCCGGACCACCACCTCCATGAGGTATAGCAAATGTTTTGTGTAAGTTCAGATGACAGACATCGGCACCGATTGTTCCGGGATTTGTCAGTCCTACCTGAGCATTCATATTGGCCCCGTCCATATAGACTTGTGCTCCACATTTATGGATAATCTCACAGATTTCCTTGATGTCTGTCTCAAAAATACCATGAGTAGACGGGTAAGTAATCATCAGAGCAGCCAACTGGTCTTTGTGTTCTTCCGCTTTTGTGCGCAAATCTTCCAAATCAACATTTCCATGTTCGTCGCAGGCACAAGTCAGAGTCTCGTAACCGGCTTGTACAGCAGATGCAGGGTTGGTTCCATGGGCCGATGCCGGTATGAGAATGAGATGGCGATGTCCTTGACCTATACTTTCCAGATAGCTGCGTATGATGCGGAGTCCGGTATATTCTCCGGCTGCTCCAGAGTTGGGCTGTAAAGTTACTCCTGCAAATCCGGTGACAATTTTCAGCTGTTCGGAAAGATTGGTTATTAATTCAGTATATCCTACTGCCTGATCTTCAGGTACAAGAGGGTGGATATTCATCCATGATGCGTTACTCAATGGAAGCATTTCGGCTGCTGCATTCAGTTTCATGGTACAAGAACCCAGTGAAATCATAGAATGGGCGAGTGAAATATCTTTCCTTTCCAGTCGTTTGATGTAGCGCATCATTTCTGTCTCTGTATGATATTTCTGGAATATTTCATGGGAAAGATAGCTGCTGGTACGGCACAGTTCCTGTGGGATAGAATCTTGCTGTGGTATATCGTATACTTCGTGTACAGACTCTTCGGCAGCAATTCCAAACACAGACAATAACTGATGGCAGTCTGCCGGAGTGGTAGTCTCATTCAGACTGATGCCGACTTCTCCGTTGTCGAAATAGCGGAGATTGATTTCTTTGCTTAGTGCAATGGTGCGCAGTTTCTGAGGAGAAACATGTGCAGGAAGCCCTAAACGGAGTGTATCGAAGAAAGAAATGTTCTTTTGTGTGTATCCTAAATGAGTAAGCTGATTGCCGAGCCAGGTAGTCATCTGATGAATGCGTGTGGCAATCTCCTTTAAGCCCTCAGGTCCATGATATATTGCATAGAAGCCAGCCATTGTAGCCAATAAGGCCTGTGCTGTGCAAATGTTTGAGGTCGCTTTTTCACGTTTGATATGCTGTTCACGCGTTTGTAGTGCCATACGGTAGCATAAGTGTCCGTATTTGTCTTTAGACAGACCGATGATACGTCCGGGCATGCTTCTCTTGAATTCGTCGCGTGTTGCGAAGTAGGCTGCAGAAGGTCCTCCATAGAACATTGGAATACCCAGTCTTTGTGTACTACCAAATACAATATCTGCTCCCCATTCTCCGGGAGGTACCAGCAAGGTGAGGCTGAGAATATCTGCGTCCACAGCCACTTTACATCCCGCTTCGTGCGCACGTGCTGTAAATTCTCGATAGTCCTCAATATTACCACTGTTGTTCGGGTATTGGATAATACATCCGAAGATATCCGGAGTAAACTCCAATTCCTTATAGCTTCCTACGCGGACAGTAATACCTTGAGGGATAGCACGTGTCTGGATAACAGCTAGGTTCTGAGGAAATATTTCTTCGTCTACGAATAGGGTATTGGCGCCACTTTTCTGTTGGGCACGAGAGCGGAGATTATGCATCATGGTAGCAGCTTCTGCTGCTGCAGTGGCCTCGTCCAAGAGCGAGCAGTTAGCCAATGGCATAGCTGTCAGGTCGCTGATCATAGTCTGGAAATTAATCAAGGCTTCCAGTCGTCCTTGTGAAATCTCGGCTTGATACGGGGTATATGAAGTATACCAAACCGGATTTTCAAATACATTTCTTTGAATGACTGGAGGAGTAAAGGTGTCGTACCATCCGCATCCTATGTAAGATTTGTAAATCTTGTTATGAGAGGCCAGTTGAGTAATGTGAGTCGCAAATTGATGTTCTGTCATGGCCGGTGGAAGTGCAAGCGGTTCTTTCAGAAGAATATTCTCAGGAATTGTTTTGCTGATTAATTCTTCAAGGCTATTCACTCCAATTTTTTCCAGCATGGTGGAAAGATTTTCTTCTGTAATGCCGATGTGTCTGTCGGCAAAGACATCTGTTTTCATGTTTTTAAGGTTTTATAAAGGTGGTAATGCGGTAATCCTTTTTTATAAGGATTACCGGAAGAAAGGATTGGATATTTTTTCCCGTCCGATAGTAGTGGCGTCACCATGTCCGGGGTATACCGTCGTTTCGTCTGGAAGCACAAAGAGACGGTTGATGATTCCGTTCCGGAGTGCTGTAAAATCACCTCCGCTCAGATCGGAACGTCCTATACTTCCATTAAAAAGCACATCCCCGCTGAACATACATTGTGCAGAGGCTGCGTAGAATACGAGGCCGCCGGGAGAATGTCCGGGCACGTGAATCGCTTCTAAAGTCGTATTGCCAAAACGAATAAGCTCTTTATCTTCGATGTATCGGCCTAAAGGTACGGCAGGTTCGTTGATTTCGAAACCAAACATGCGGCATTGGTCGGCTACTTGATTGAGTAGGAATTCATCAGCTTTATGTGCTTCGGCCTGTAATCCGAATTCACGTTTGACAAACGGATTGCCAAACACATGGTCCAAATGCAGGTGAGTGTTCAGCAAGTGAGTTACTTTCAGATTGTTGTCTGTGATGTATCTTTTCAATTCCTGCTGTTCGTCAGGGTAAAAGCATCCGGCATCAATGATTACCGCTTCCTTGGTGTCGTCCGATAATACATAGCAGTTTACCGGAAACATATTGAATTCAAATCGTTTAATTTTCATAGATGCAATCAGTTCTTATCGGTTGATAGTCACATATACTACTTTTTTAGTTTCGAAAAACTCTTCACTGAAAAAGTCTTTCAAGTCAGAAATTACAGTCTGGTGTTTCACCGGAAGAATTTCCTTTTCCAATTCTCCTCCTTTCAGGCAGATCAGTCCATTGGGAAGAGCATTCTGCTGCTCTTTTTTGATGTTTTTTCTGACTATTTTCAATAGGTCGGTAAGCGGCATTACGGCGCGGCTGACCACAAAATCGAACAGTTCCTTTTCTTCTTCAGCCCGGCAGTGTCGTGTTGTTACATTGGTTAGTCCGATAGCGTGGGCTATTTCTGTGGCGACTTTCACCTTCTTTCCTATACTGTCTACTAAATGAAAGTGAGTGTCGGGGAAAAGAATTGCCAATGGTATTCCCGGAAAACCTCCTCCTGTACCTAAGTCCATGATGGTTGTTCCCGGTTTGAATTGGATAATTTTAGCTATTCCCAAAGAATGCAGGATATGATGTTCGTACAGGTTGGTAATATCTTTGCGTGAAATCACGTTGATTTTACTATTCCAGTCTGTATATAGGTCATATAATGCAGCGAACTGCTGTTTCTGTGTTTCTGTAAGGTTGGGAAAATACTTGAGGATGATGTCCATATTGTATTATTTGTTCAAATAAGTTTCTATTTCGTTGTAAGGAATGGTCAGTTTGAAATCTCCGCTGGCATAAGGAGCAATTTCATATCGGTTGTATAAGAAACTGACTCCGTCTTTGCTCAAAAGGAAGTTTTCCGGAATATAAGGATCGGATTCCAGCAGAATTCCTATCGAACGCAGATCATCTATTGTGCGAATGGTATCAGTTTTCATTCGTGTATTGACTTCTTCTATCAGAGCCTGTAGAATAAGGTCACATATTTTCTTTTCTGCTTCTTTTTTGAAAGCATCTTCTGCAGTCAGAACTTTCCCGGAAACGGCGTCAATGTTCAACCATTTGGAATAAGTATTGGGATGTGCCCCTCCTGTCGACTCAAATGTAGTGACTGTATAGTTCCAAATGCTGTCTCTTCCATTTTCCAGATTAGCCTGGATATCATATTCATAGTTGTACCATCCCGGAATATCCTGTTCGTCCATGCCGTTATATACATCAGCCTCGTAAAGTTTCAGTACATCTGTTCTATACGAACGTATGTAGTTGTCGGCCATTTGGGTAGAAACAGATTCGGGCGCTACTCCGATGTATTTTTCTTCGAATAAATTCTTTTGTATTTCGCTGTTGATAAGCATAGACAGTGAATCTTCGGCTGAAGCCGGAGTAAGATACATATATTCTATGTGAATTTTACAGGAAGGGGATGACTTTACATCGGACTTCAGGTAAACAGTTGTATCAATTACGGAACTGGTTATTTCAGCCTGTGGCTTTTGTTTCTGTTCGATACAGCTTTGCATCAAAATGCCGGATGCAAGGAAACAAAAGAAAGTAGATAGTAAAAGGTAAGTTTTTCTCATTGCCTTTATTCTTTTGAGGTTATTCTATGTTTTCAGTCTCTATTTTGACAAATATAGTATTTCTTCTCGAATTGACCACTTAAAAAACGACTTCTTTCGTGTGCATGAGTTAATATTTCTTTTTATTTTTGTCAATATGCTACTTTAAATGGAATGGATATTATGAAAACAGAATATTGGGGACGGATTGCTTATGCAGATGCATGGCATCGGCAGGCAGAGCTGTTCGAAGAATTGGTTGCGGCAAAACAGCAGCATCTGCCGTATTATAATCGTCTGATTTTTTGCGAGCATCCACATGTATATACTTTAGGCCGTCATGGAAAGCCGGCCAATATGCTGCTTAATAAAGAGCAGTTGCAGGCAGTTCATGCGGAGCTGTTTCAGACAGACAGAGGAGGGGACATCACGTATCACGGACCGGGACAAGTGGTTTGTTATCCTATTTTAAATTTGGAGGATTTTCATCTGGGCTTGAAGGATTATATTAACCTGCTGGAAGAAGCTGTAATCAGAGTATGTGCAGCCTATGGGATACAAGGGCAACGGGTTGCCGGAGCTACAGGGGTATGGATTGAGGTGGGAACTTCAAGAGAACGTAAAATTTGTGCCATAGGAGTGCGCAGCAGTCATTATGTGACGATGCACGGACTGGCACTAAACGTAAATACAGATTTACGATACTTCAGCTATATACACCCTTGTGGATTTGTGGACAAAGGAGTTACTTCTATTGCCCGGGAAACCGGATGTGAAGTTTCTATAGAAGAAGTTGTGAAAAAGCTGGAGTATGAATTAAGAGATTTGCTGGAAAGAAGAATGAAAGTTTCTTGAACTGCAGTAGTGTCGGCTGAGCTGTTGTCCTGAAAATACAGAAAGAATGATAGTGGATAAAAAAAGAAAAGACCTTTAAGAATTTCTTAAAGGCCTTTTTAATCGTACACCCTCAGGGATTCGAACCCTGGACCCACTGATTAAGAGTCAGTTGCTCTACCAACTGAGCTAAGAGTGCATCCGTTTTTAGGGAGGTTCCTGGCGGATTCGAACCGCCGTACACGGTTTTGCAGACCGCTGACTAAGCCACTCATCCAAGGAACCGTTGCTTGTTTTCTCAATTGCGATGCAAAGGTACGACTATTTTTGTAATTTGCAATAGCTATGCTTAATTTTTTTAAATTTTATCTTTGCATGAGTTGGCTTTCTGAGACAGTTGACACCCGGAACATCCACAACCACAGCCATTTCCTTTGCTTGCACTTTTTTTCTTAAAAAAACCGAGAATGTGTTTCCCCGCGTAAGCAACGCAGAGAAACACAATAATATATACAATGATGTTTTGCATAAACAGGTTGTTTTGACTTTAAATTATACAATCAGACTGCCTATCTGGAATACAAGGAAAGATACAATCCATGCCAGTATAGTGGTGTATCCCGCAGCAAAGGCAGCCCATTTCCAACTGCCCGACTCCTGCCTGATGGCTGCAATGGTAGCTATACACGGGAAGTAAAGCAGGGTAAACAGCATATAGGCAAAGGCTACCAGTGGTGTAATTTGCGATTGCTGTGCAATACGGGTAGGCAGTGTGTCGTCGTCCAGATTTCCGTCGTTGGTATACAAGACTCCCAGTGTACTGACCACTAATTCTTTGGCACCAATACCCGACAGAATGCCAATCCCCATTTTCCAGTCGAATCCCAAAGGTTTGATTGCAGGCTCGATGGCTTTTCCTACCTGTCCGATGTATGAGTTTTCCTGTTGCTCTGCTATTGTATCATATTTATCGTGATTCGGGTAATATCCTAAGAACCAGATAATGATAGATGCAATCATGATAATACCACCCATCTTTTTCAGATACTGTGCACCCTTTTCCCATGTATGTCGTAAGACAGCTTTGCTGGTCGGCATACGGTAAGGAGGAAGCTCCATTACAAAAGGCGTATCGTCACCCTTTATCAGGAATTTGGTAAACAGACGGGCCATCAATACAGCCAGCAGAATACCGGTTGCGTAGATTATCAGCAGCATAAGTCCTGCCTGATGAGGGAAGAAGGCACCTACCAGTACCAGATAAATAGGTAGACGTGCACTGCAGGATATCAGCGGGTTAATCAATATCGTGACCAGTCTCGATTTGCGGCTTTCGATAATACGCGATGACATGATAGCCGGCACATTACATCCGAATCCCATAATCAGAGGAATAAACGATTTGCCGTGCAGTCCCATCTTGTGCATAATCTTATCCATAATGAAAGCGGCTCTTGCCATGTATCCGGAATCTTCCATGAAAGAGATGAACAGATACAGCAATAAGATATTAGGCAGAAATACAATGACACCTCCTACGCCTCCTATGATACCATCTGTAATCAGATCCTTCAGCGGACCGGCCGGCATGAATGCCTCTACCAAAGCTGCAATTTGTTCTACAATCCATTCTATCCCTGCTTTAGGGTATTCTCCGAAAATGAAGGTACATTCAAACATCAGATAGAGGAAGATAAAGAAGATAGGGAAGCCCCAGATTTTATGTGTAACGATGCTGTCTACAATGCGGGTAAACATCTCGTTGTTCTGATGCTTGTCGATGAAAGTTTCTTTCAGTGCTCCGGAAATAAATCCATATTTTGCATCTGTAATTGCCTGTTCACAATCCTCGTTCAGCGACAGTTTTATCCGTTGCTCTTCTTTATGCAGTGTAGTGAGAATTTCGTCCCGGTTGGGAAGATTATTGATTACACTGGTTTCAATGTCTTTATCATTCTCCAGTAGCTTGATAGCCAGAAAACGGGTAGAATATTTACTGCGGATATTTTCGTTCTTGCCTATTTCCTTTTTTACAGCATCGATGGCTCTTTCCAGTTTAGGTCCGTGGTTGATGTGGATGTGGCGGATGTAGTTCTGGGTTTCAATCCCTTCCTCTTCCCCCGATGTACTTCCGTATTTATGGTCCGGTACATATTCATCGTGCCAGGTGCGGAACTCCCGTAAGGCTTCGGTTTCTATTTCTTCTTTCTGTCCTTTAAAGTCTGCCCCTTCATACAATCCGATAATGACATGGAACAACTCCTCTATACCTTTGCCGTTTCTGCTGATGGTTGGAACAATGGGGACTCCCAACAATTGGCTTAGCTTTTTGTGATCCAACTTGTTGCCGCTATGCTGTAAGGCATCGTACATGTTGAGTGCGATAACCATTCGTACATTCATGTCGATAAGTTGTGTGGTAAGATATAGGTTACGTTCCAGATTTCCTGCATCTACCACATTGATAATGACGTCCGGTGTTTCTTCGATGATGTGTTTGCGCACATACAATTCTTCAGGGCTGTATGCCGACAAAGAATAAGTACCCGGAAGGTCTATCAGCCGGAAGTGATAGCCCTGAAAATCGAAATGTCCCTCTTTGGCATCCACGGTTACTCCACTATAGTTGCCTACATGTTCGTGTGATCCCGATGCCACATTGAAGAGAGAAGTCTTTCCGCAGTTCGGATTCCCGACCAGTGCCACATTGATTGTACGGCGTTTTCCTTGTGCAATGGCCTTCATTTTCTCGTCGGGCACAGGAATACTTTCGGAAATCGGTTCATGAAAGCTGAATTCGTTGATGGTAGAGCGCGCTTCTTCTTCGCTGATAATTTCAATCATGTCAGCCTCTTGCCGACGTAAGGATATCTCGTATCCCATTACCTTATACTTGATAGGGTCTTTTAATGGAGCATTCAGCAGTACTTCTACGGTTTTTCCTTTGATGAATCCCATTTCGATGATACGACGGCGGAATCCTCCGTGACCTAATACTTTGACAATGACTCCTTTTTCTCCAGTCTTTAATTCTGATAGTCTCATGCTTATAATCTTTTGCATCGCAAAGATAAATAATAGAAAAATGCTGTGCAAACTATTTAGATTGTTTTTAAATAACGGTATTTTTATGCTTTATATATCCTTTTCGGAGGACATGTCTCCGTGTGTTTCCGAGCAATGTTTGTAAGACGATATTTTCATTGATTTAAAAGTCCTTTTTATAGTACCAATGGATTTGTTTTTTGTAAATTTGTGGAAGTGATAAACCTTTTATAAATAAGACTATGAAATTTTTTATCGACACGGCCAACCTGGCTCAGATACAGGAAGCCAACGACATGGGAGTTTTAGACGGCGTTACCACCAATCCTTCACTGATGGCCAAAGAAGGAATAAAGGGAGTGGAAAACTGCAAAAAGCATTACGTGGATATCTGTAATATTGTAGAAGGCGATGTGAGTGCTGAAGTAATTGCTACCGATTATGAAGGAATGATAAAGGAAGGAGAGGAACTGGCTGCCTTGCATCCCCATATTGTTGTAAAAGTGCCTTGCATTGCCGATGGTATTAAAGCAATCAAGTATTTTACGAAAAAAGGTATCCGTACAAATTGTACGCTGGTCTTCTCTCCGGGACAGGCTCTTCTGGCTGCCAAGGCCGGAGCAACCTATGTTTCTCCTTTTGTTGGACGCCTGGATGATATTTCCAGCGACGGTATCGAACTGGTAGAAAAGATTGTGTCCATGTACCGTTACTATGGTTTCTCTACTCAAGTATTGGCTGCTTCCATCCGTACCACACAGCATATCATTCAGTGTCTGGAAGTCGGAGCCGATGTGGCTACCTGTCCGCTGGCTGCGATAAAAGGTCTGCTGAATCATCCTCTGACCGATTCCGGATTAGCAAAATTTTTGGAAGATTACCAGAAGGTGAACGCTTTGTAATAGAAGTCTGATTATTTGTAAAACGATAGAAGAGAAGGAGTTTGTAGGCAGAGAAGAAACTACAGACTCCTTTTTGTATATTGGGATAAGGCCGGAAACGGTACTAATACAAAGTAATATTCAAGTATAAATCTTATCTTTGTATTATTTAAGACAATTATGCAGACTATTTTAATTATAGAAGACGAGAAACGGGTAGCCGATTTGCTGAAGGCCGGCTTGGAGGAGAACGGTTACCAGACCATGGTAGCCTACGATGGTGCCATGGGCTTGAGGCTGTTTCAGGCTTACTCGTTTCAGCTGGTTATATCCGATATTATTTTACCCAAACTGGACGGATTTGAGTTGTGCAAGGAGATTCGTAAGCAGAATGAGCGGATTCCAATTCTGATGCTCACGGCTTTGGGCTCTGCCGATGACAAACTGGAAGGGTTTGATGCCGGTGCCGACGATTATATGGTGAAGCCGTTTGATTTCAGAGAACTGATAGCCCGGGTAAAGGTTCTGTTGCGGAGAAACGGAGAGGCGGTAGTTGCCCCGCCCGAAGAAGTAGTGTATGCAGACCTGGTCATCAACCGGAACCGGCATGAAGTGACGCGGCGAAATATTCCCATCAAGCTCTCTCCCAAAGAATACAATCTGCTCCTCTATATGGTAGAGCATGCAGAGAAGGTAATCAGCAGAGTAGAAATAGCAGAAAAGGTATGGAATACCCACTTCGATACAGGTACTAACTTTATAGATGTGTACATTAATTACCTGCGCAAGAAAATTGACAAGGAGTTCGATGTCAAGCTTATTCATACCAAGCCGGGAGTTGGATTCATTTTAACAGACAAATTATGAAGATACGTACAAAACTGACCTGGCAGAATACCGGCGTTACTGCAGCTGTATTTTTGTTTTGCATGTGCCTGATTTATCTGTTGAGCGAACAGGCACGCAGCCGTACGTTTTTCCACGATTTGAAGAGCGAGGCTTTAACCAAGGCACACCTGTATCTTCAGAATCAGGTAGATGCCCAAACCATGCAGTCCATTTACCTCAACAACAGGAAGTTTATCAACGAGGTAGAAGTGGCGGTCTATACCACCGACTTCCGTATGCTTTATCACGACGCCATACAAAGTGATATCATAAAGGAAGACCGGAACATGATAAACGATATTCTGAGGCGCAAAGAAATCGAGTTCTATATAGGCCGCTATCAGGGAATCGGCATGCTCTATTCGTTCGGGGGAAAAGATTATATTGTGACCGCAGCAGCTTACGACGGATACGGATATAATAATCTGTATGAGTTGCAGCAAACCCTTCTGATACTTTTTGTGGTGGGTCTGACCTTGTTGTTTCTTGCCGGCTATTTTCTTGCCCGTGCATCCTTGAAACCTATTCGCGACATAGTAAAAGAAGCAGAGAGCATCACAGCACAGCATATCCACAAACGCCTTCCCGTGAAGAACGAGAAAGATGAATTGGGCGAACTCAGTACCACGTTCAATGCCCTGCTGGAGCGTCTGGAAATATCGTTCAATTCCCAGAAAATGTTCGTCAGCAATGTATCGCACGAGATGCGTACCCCACTGGCCGCCCTGATGGCAGAATTAGACCTGGCCTTGCAGAAAGAAAGAACAGGAGAACAATACAGGCAAGCCATGCAGAATGTCTTGCAGGATGCCCGCCGGATGAACAAACTGATCGACGGATTGCTCAATCTGGCAAAGGCCGATTACCAGAAAGAACAGATCAAGATGCAGGAAATCCGTCTGGACGAATTGCTGCTCGATGTAAGAGAATTCATTCTCAGGGCACACCCCGAGTATCATATCGATCTTCTGTTCGAGCAGGAAGAAGCCGATGACGACCGTCTGATTACCGTCATGGGAAACCTTTATCTGCTGAACATCGCTTTCTCCAATCTGATAGAGAACAACTGTAAGTACTCAGACAACAAATCTTCGTTTATACAAATCTCTTATTGGGACAAGCATACCGTCATTCGTCTTTCCGACAGTGGCATTGGCATGTCGGATACAGACAAAGCACATCTTTTTACCCTGTTTTACCGGGGAACACAAGAGAATGTCACAGAAGGACACGGCATCGGTATGGCTTTGTCGCAGAAAATCATTCATCTGCATCAGGGTACAATTTCTGTACATTCGGAGGAAGGCAAGGGTACTACCTTTGTGGTTGAAATGCCTCATATCTGATATTAAAACGGACATAACCCTTTGTGTAAGAGTGGTATTAGAATTCATTGGAATTTTTCTAATGGTTTTCTAATACCACTCTAATACTTTTCTAACGGCTGCTTTGGCAAGTACGGTATACTTTTGCGGCGTGATAAAACAAAACAAATACTAACTTGTAAACCAAAGTATCATGTGGAAGAAAAAGAAACGTACCTCTCAATTTGCTTTTAATGCAGAGAAAGTATTTTTGGCAGCAGCACAACCACTCGAATCCGTATTCAGTTATTTTCAGACCACCCGTTCCGGTCTTGACTCGCAGGAAGTAGAGAGCCGTCAGTCTTTGTATGGTAAGAATGAAGTAGAGCATGAAAAGAAGAAAAACCCCATATCGTCGTTCGTCAAGGCGTTCATCAATCCCTTTATAGGTGTACTTACCGCTTTGGTTGTCATTTCGTTTGTACTGGATGTGTTACTTGCCGAACCCGGAGAGCAAGACTGGACAGCCATTGTCATTATTTCCAGCATGGTGATATTCAGTGCCATTCTCCGTTTTCGTCAGGAATGGAAAGCCAACATGTCGAGCGAGGCTTTGCTGAAGATGGTAACCAACACTTGCTATGTAAAGCGTGTGGGTTGTCACGACGAGGAAATCAGCATCGCAGAACTGGTACCGGGCGACATTGTCATGATTGCAGCAGGCGATATGATTCCCGCAGATATCCGTATCATCGAGGCCAAAGACCTTTTCGTCGGTCAGTCTTCCCTCACAGGAGAGTCGGACCCCATAGAGAAATGTCCGGAACAGAAAGACCACAAGTACAGCAAGGGAAGTGTCGTCGAACTGGACAATATCTGCTATATGGGTTCTAACGTAGTCAGCGGGTCGGCCACCGGAATTGTTTTTGCTACCGGAAACCATACCTATCTGGGTACTATTGCAAAGAGCATTGCCGGACACCGTGCCGCTACAGCTTTCGACAAGGGTATCAGCAAAGTCAGCTTCCTGCTCATCCGTTTTATGCTTGTCATGATTCCCTTTGTATTTCTGGTAAACGGATTGACCAAAGGCGACTGGCTCGAAGCATTCATCTTCGCAGTTTCTGTGGCAGTCGGTCTGACCCCCGAAATGCTCCCAATGATTGTTACCGCCAATCTGTCGAAAGGCGCAGTGGCCATGTCGAAGAAAAAGACGATTGTAAAAGACCTGAATGCAATACAGAATTTCGGAGCCATGAATATCCTCTGCACCGACAAGACCGGTACATTGACCTGCGACCAGATTGTATTGGAAAAATACATCAATGCAGACGGAAGCAGCGATAACGACAAGCGTATACTGCGCCATGCCTATTTCAACAGTTTCTTTCAGACCGGACTGAAGAATCTGATGGATAAGGCCATCCTGTCGCACGTAAAGGAATTGTCTCTTGAGCATCTGAAAGACAATTACAGGAAAGTAGACGAAATACCTTTCGACTTTACACGCCGCCGCATGTCGGTCGTGGTAGAAGACAACCAGGGAAAACGCCAGATTATTACCAAGGGAGCGGTAGAAGAGATGCTTGAAATCTGTTCGCATGCCGAGTTCGACGGAAAGGTACAGGCTTTTACTCCGTCCCTGAAAAGCAAGGCAAAGGAGATAAGCGAACAAATGAATAAGCAAGGCATGAGAGTCATCGCCGTGGCGCACAAAAGTTATCTTGACAAGGAGTGCTGCTTTGAAGTGAAAGACGAGAGCGATATGGTACTGATTGGCTATCTGGCTTTTCTCGATCCTCCCAAGCAGTCGGCTGCAAGTGCCATCAAGCAATTGCATGAACATGGCATCGAAGTAAAGATTCTTTCCGGTGATAATGATGCAGTAGTACGTACGATTGCCCGCCAGGTAGGTATTGATACCCGCCATGCGGTGACCGGTATGGAACTGGCTGCAATGAGTGAGGAAGAACAGCAGAAAGCGGTACGCGAATCGAATGTCTTCTCCAAACTGACTCCCATCCAGAAGACCCAGATTATTACCTTGCTTCAGGAACAGCAGAATACAGTCGGTTTCCTGGGCGACGGTATCAATGATGCCGCAGCTCTTCGTCAGTCGGATATCGGAATCTCGGTCGATTCTGCAGTCGATATCGCAAAAGAAAGTGCCGATATCATTCTGCTGGAAAAAGACCTGATGGTACTGGAAGACGGAGTACTGGAAGGACGGAAGACCTTTGGAAACATCACCAAATACATCAAGATGACGGCAAGCTCCAATTTCGGAAACATGTTCAGTGTGATGGCTGCCAGTGCATTCCTGCCTTTCTTGCCCATGTTGCCCATTCACCTGCTTATCCAGAATCTGTTGTATGACGTGTCGCAAACCACCATTCCCTTCGACCGTATGGATGCGGAATATTTGCGGAAACCCCGCAAGTGGGATGCCTCGGACTTGAGCCGTTTCATGATTTTCGTGGGCCCCATCAGTTCCATTTTCGATATTGTGACCTATCTGGTGATGTGGTATGTCTTCAGCTGCAATTCGCTGGAACATCAGACTCTTTTCCAGTCCGGATGGTTCATCGAAGGACTGTTGTCGCAGACCCTGATTGTGCACATGATCCGTACGCGTAAGATACCGTTCATCCAGAGTTGCGCTTCCTGGCAGGTCACCGGTCTTACCTTCCTTATCATGGCCATTGGTATTCTGATACCTTTCACTCCTTTCGGCACCTCTATCGGGTTGCAGCCACTGCCTTTGGAGTATTTCCCGTGGCTGGCAGGTATCCTGCTTTCTTATTGCGTACTGACACAACTTGTAAAGAACTGGTATATCAAACGATTTGTAAAATGGCTCTAAATCATGCAGATAAAGAAACAGATTATGCTTGGGGTGATGATGGTGGTTGCGACGGGCAACCACCGCCTCGAAGCGCAGGAATTCGGACTGACTTACACTACCGAACTGCAGACCGATTTTCGTAAAGGAAGCAACTGGGTAAATTTGTTGCGGAGCGATTTCTCTTTTCCGATAACCCGGCAGGTGGAACTGAAAGCCGCTACAATCAGCGTGGCACGGACAAGAGAAGAGCGTCTAGCAGACGATTTGCAGACTTTTTCGAATATAGAGGAAGAAAACATTCCGCTTGCACTGGCTGTATGTGGGGCAGAGTGGCATACCGGAAGATCAACGTTCTTTGTAGGAATACGCAATTTGAATGAAGACTACTTCGTCTCTCCCTGTACCTCTCTGTTTACAAACAGCTCCTGCGGTATCTTCCCAACCTTGTCGGCCAATTATCCTATCGCCAACTATCCGTTGGCATCGGTAGGCATAGACTACAAGCTGACGCTGGAACATTGGGAGGTGGAAACTTCGCTTTACAACGGTACCGGTTACCGCATGTGGGCCGGAAGAGAAAATGTATTCCGTGTGTGTCCGGCTACAGACGGAATACTCAGTGTGACATCAATAAACTATCGGAAAAATGGCAGCAACTATTATATGGGGTTTGCTTTACGCAGCGGCCTGCCTGTGGGCAATGAGAATGGAAACGAAACACAGGCATCGGCACCGGAAACGCAAAGACAACTGAACACCGTAATCTGGACGTATGCAGAGCAGCGTCTTTCTTCCCGTGTGTATGCACTGTGTCAGTATTCTTTCAATCCTACAGAAAAAAACGGATGCCGCAGCTATACAGGTGCCGGACTGGTCTGGCACTGCGGAAAGACAGAAGGAGGTGCATTTGCCGATTATGCCGATTTCTCTTCCGAACACGAATGGGCTGCCGAACTGACTTGGAAAGTTCCCTGCCTGAAACATGGATACCTGCAGCCCACTTTGCATCTTATCAGAAATAGTCATGAAAGCAAGGTGATTGGTTTGCTCCGGTTGGGATATTTCATTTAAAATTTATAAGTTTGTATCATGTTTATCCGTAAAATCAGTCAGTATATAGAAGACAGGCAACTGTTTTTCCCCGGAGCGAAAATCTTGGTTGCCTTGAGTGGGGGAGCAGACTCTGTAGCCTTGCTGCGTGTGCTGCTTCAGTTGGGATATTCCTGTGCAGCTGCCCATTGTAATTTTCATTTGCGCGGAGCCGAGTCGGACCGCGATGAGGCTTTTGTGCGTGGTCTGTGCCAGAAGTTCGGTGTACCCTTGTCTGTCACCCATTTCGACACGCAGGCTTATGCCGCACAGAAAGGGCTGTCTATTGAGATGGCTGCCAGAGAACTGCGTTACGAATGGTTCGAGAATACAAGAAAGGAAATACATGCCGATTTCATCGCTGTGGCCCATCACCGTGACGACAGTGTGGAAACCTTCCTGCTCAATCTGATTCGTGGAACCGGTATTGCCGGACTGACCGGTATTGCTGCAGTCAACGGAAAGATTATACGTCCGCTGCTTGGTGCCGGGCGAAGTGAGATTCTCGATTATCTGGCAGAGCTGGGGCAGGACTATGTGACAGACAGTACCAATCTGGAAGATGCCTATACGCGAAACAAGTTGCGCTTGAATATACTCCCGCTGCTGCGCGAAATCAATCCCTCTGTCGACGAGTCGATAATGGAAACCGCACACCGTCTGGCCGATGTGGAGACGGTATATAGAAAATCTGTGCTCGCATCGTGTAAACGGGTGATGGAAAATGAAAACAGCATCAGCATACCCCGTCTGCTGGAAGAACCTTCTCCTCAGGCAGTGTTGTTCGAACTCTTATATCCGCTGGGCTTCAATGCCGCTCAGCAAAAAGATGTCTACCGAAGTCTTTCTGCCGAGTCCGGACGTCTTTTCTATTCCAAAACGCACCGTTTGCTGAAAGACCGCAATAACCTGCTGATTCAGCAACTGGAGAACCGTACAGCCTGTATGACTCTTCATCAGAAAGTAGTCGATTTGACTACGGCAAAAACTTTGCTGCACCACAAAAATGTAGCTTGTCTGGACAGGAGTAAAATACATGGTCCGCTGGTGCTCCGAAAATGGCAGGCAGGCGACCGTTTCATTCCTTTTGGCATGAAGGGCTTTAAGCGGGTACGCGACTATCTGTGCGACCGGAAATTCTCTCTCTATCAGAAAGAAGAACAATACGTAGTCTGTGCTGGGGAAGATATTGTGTGGCTGGTCAATGAACGGACCGACAACCGCTATCGTGTGACTGATGCAACTACTGCCGTACTTGTCTTGTCGGTAGAACCTTCGGCAGAGTGAGATTGAATAAAGAGAGCGGTATATCATACTTGTATTTTTCTATAATCGACGTCGTTGGATGTACAAACGGCGTCGTTGGCCCGTTGTTCAGCGCCGTTGGCTTTATAGCCGACGACGTCGGATACAGTCTGTAATTCGTAACGGCGGGCAATGGTTTTACAGATAAACCCGGCCATGATACAAAACCTTAATAAACAGAAAAAGAGTTCTTATGGAAGAAATCTTCTGCCGTAAGAACTCTTTTCTATTGTGGTAAATGAAAATTAGAGTACGCGAGTCAAAATAGCTTTGGCTGTAGCTCCGTCTACCAGACCGTCTTCGCCGAAGTGTACACCTCGTTCGTTGAAACGTTTTTCAATTTCGTCAATCACATCCATACCGATACCTTCTTCGCTCAGGCGGGTAGTCAGACCCAAAGAACGGAAGAACTCTTCAGTCTTGCGTATGGTTTCGTCGATACGCATGTCGTGAGTTCCTGCTACTACACCAAAAATACGTTCACCCAGCTGCATGATCTTTGCACCTTTTTCTTTGCGCAGCACATCCATTGTACCCGGCATTACAATAGCCAGTGTATGTCCGTGAGTCAGTCCGCAGAGCGCAGTCAGTTCATGACCAATCATGTGTGTAGACCAGTCCTGACTTACTCCCATCGCGATGAAACCGTTCAGCCCCATTGTAGCTGCCATCATAAAATCGGCCATCAGCTGATAGTCGTGCTGGTTTTCGCGGATTTTCGGTGCAATCTCTACCAAAGTCTGCAGAATACCTTCTGCCCAGCGGTCCATGATGCGCGATTCTCCGGTTTTAGTCAGATACTGTTCCAATACATGTACGAACGTATCCGAAATACCACATGCTACCTGATGTGCTGGCAATGAGAAGGTCACTTCAGGATCGAGAATAGAAAATACCGGATAGTTGGCATAGAAAGCATATTTTTCTTTGGTTTCATGGCAAGAGATAACCGCTCCGTTGTTCATTTCAGAACCGGTAGCAGGCAATGTCAGTACGGTGCCCAAAGGAACAGTATCGTGTGCCTGACCTTTCTTAACCAAATCCCATGCATCGCCTTCGTAAAGCAGACCAGCTGAAATCAACTTGGTACCGTCTATCACCGAACCACCACCTACGGCCAGCAGAAAATCCACTTTTTCCTGCTTACCCAGTTCGATAGCCTTACGCAGTGTTTCGATGGCCGGATTGGGTTCAATTCCCCAGAATTCTACAGTCTGGTGCTGGCTCAAAGCCTGCTTCACCTGGTCGTATACACCGTTCTTTTTTACACTTCCTCCTCCGAAAGTAATCATTACTTTTTTATCGGCTGGTATTTCTTGGCTCAGTTGGGCAATCATGCCTTTTCCCATTATCAGTTTAGTGGGATTCTGAAAACTAAAATTATTCATAGATTATTGTTCGTTTTAAAATAGTATACACAAAGGTAATAAAAAGAACCGATACAGCCAATGGAAATGTCTTTCATCTATGGCTTGCAGTTATTGCCGTGGATTTATGCGAATGAAAAATGCAGATTTGATGCAAAAATCAGGTGATTTGAGAGGAAATATGCTTGTTCCTCACATTGCAAGATGAAGGGAAAGTCTGTACGTGTAAAAAACGGCATGTCTGTTTATCAGTGAGTTATGGTGAAAGATGAAAGATGTGAAGCGTGTTTTGTATAATATTTCTGTAAACACACTAAAAACGCCACCTTTAAAGGTGACACACTTTGCACACTTGCTGCAACATAGTATAAATATCCTTCACATCTTTCACCGGCCTTTTAACCGGCAGATAGACAGGGGAATATGGGTGAAAGATAGACGCAAAATCAATCTTTCACCATCTTTCATCTTTCACCCGTATTGATGGGGAAAATGATGGATTGAAATCTTTTGATATTTACTGAAAATGAAAAAGTCAAATTCATTTTTTATAATCGGATGCAATCATTATCTTTGTGTATAATTCAATTTAATGATAGTCATGAAAGACATCAATCGACTGAAAATTGTACTTGTTGAAAAGAAAAAGACAGGGAAATGGTTGGCAGAACAATTGGGAAAAGATCCGTCTACTGTATCTAAATGGTGTACCAATGTATCTCAACCTGATTTAATAACACTTTCAAGAATTGCGGAACTGTTGAATATTGACAGACGTGATTTGATAAATAAAAGTAAATAAGAAGTTATGGCTAAGAAAAAAGAAGTAATAGACGAACCATTGGAAAAACAGCTTTGGAAAGCAGCAGACAAATTACGCAAGAATATAGATGCTGCCGAATATAAGCATGTGGTACTGGGACTTATCTTTTTACGATATATATCTGTTTCATTTGAAGATTTATATAATAAACTCAAACAAGAAATAGACCTTGGGGCTGATCCAGAAGATCGTGAGGAATACAAGGCAGAGAATGTGTTCTACGTGCCAGCTGAGGCCCGTTGGAGTACGTTGGTAGCCAATGCTAAAGACCCTAAAATCGGGAAGTTGATTGATGAGGCGATGGATGCGATTGAAAAAGATAATTCCTCTCTGAAGGGTGTTTTGCCTAAAGTCTTTGCTCGTCCTAATTTGGACCCAACCAGCTTAGGAGAACTTATCGACCTGATAGGAAATAGTACATTGAGTACAGCGACAAACAGTGCAGATCTTTTGGGACATGTATTTGAATATTTCTTAGGAGAATTTGCGTTGGCAGAAGGGAAAAAGGGAGGTCAGTTCTACACCCCTCGTAGTGTAGTGGAATTGCTTGTCAATATGCTGGAACCATACAAAGGACGTGTGCTTGACCCATGTTGTGGCTCTGGTGGTATGTTCGTGCAGAGCGAGAAGTTTGTTGAACAGCATCAGGGACGTGTAAATGACATTTCTATTTTCGGTCAGGAGAGTAATCAGACAACTTGGAGACTATGTAAAATGAATCTGGCTATTCGAGGTATAGACGCTTCTCAGGTAAAATGGAATACCGAGGGTTCATTCTTGAATGACGCTCACCGTGATGTGAAAGTAGATTATGTAATAGCTAATCCGCCATTTAACGACAGCGATTGGAGTGGTGACCTTTTGCGTAATGACGGACGTTGGAAGTATGGTGTTCCCCCAACAGGAAATGCCAATTTCGCTTGGATACAACATTTTATTTATCATCTTGCTCCGGCAGGACAGGCAGGCTTTGTTTTGGCTAAAGGAGCATTGACTTCAAAAAGCAGTGGAGAGGGAGAAATACGAAAGAATCTTGTAGATGCAGGTTTAATAGACTGTATTGTAAATCTTCCAGCCAAATTATTTTTGAATACACAGATACCTGCTTCCCTTTGGTTTTTGAGCAGAAACCGTCATGCTGATGGTTCATTCCGAGAACGTAGTCAGGAGATTTTGTTTATAGATGCCCGTAATATGGGACATCTTATAAACCGTCGTACCCGTGAGTTTTCACCGGAAGACATCAAACAGATTTCCGATACTTATCATCAATGGCGAAATGAAGGTGGAGCTTATCAGGATGTACCCGGTTTTTGTGCATCAGTTCCTGTGTCACGTGTGGCTGAATTGGATTACGTATTGACTCCTGGCCGTTATGTCGGTTTGCCGGAAGAGGAAGACGATTTCAACTTTGAAGAACGATTTACTGCGTTGAAAACGGAATTTGAAGCACAGTTGAAGGAAGAAGAACGGTTGAATAAACTTATATTGGAGAATCTGGCTAAAATAAAGTAATTATTATGAGCATAGAAGATGTTAAAAAACAGGATGACCTGGAAGTAGAAGTAGAAGATCTCAATGGAGGAGAGTCAACAGAATTGATAACCAAGCCATTTAATCCCAATGAGATAGATGTGGATATTTCTACAGTGAATTTAGGTTCATTGATAGAACAACTGGAAAATGATGAGATAGACTTGCAACCTGATTTTCAGCGTGCGGCTGATGTGTGGGATAATGTAAAAAAGAGCCGCTTGATAGAGTCTATTTTGCTTGGTCTTCCATTACCTTCTTTTTATTTCAGCGAAGATCCAAGAAGCCAGAAACTTTCTATTATAGATGGACTACAACGAATTTGTGCAATAAGGGACTTTATGTTGAAAAAAGATGAGCCTTTAAAGTTGGAGGGACTACAGTTCCTGAAAAATTTTGAGGGTATGACATATTCGCAATTGGCACGTCCTGAAGTGAAACGTATCAAATCACTCAAAATCACAATGAATACATTGCGTAAAGGAACTCCATTGGATGTAAAATACATTATATTCCAACGCGTTAATACTGCTGGAGAACCTTTAACTCCACAAGAAATGCGCCATGCATTGAATCAAGGCCCCGCAGCTGCATTTATAAAAGAACTTGCAAACATGGAGTCTTTTAAAAAAGCCACCAATTATTCTGTGAAGAGTAAGCGAATGCAAGATCGGGATTTTGTAAATAGATTTATAGCGTTCTTTATAGGCTATGAGGACTATATGGGGGATTTGGATATGTTTCTGAATGATAAGATGGGAGAGTTAAATAAAATGACCTCTGCACAAAGAGATGACATTCGTATTTCTTTTGATAAAGCGATGGAATGTTGTTATCAGATTTTTGGGAAAGACACATTTCGTAAGCGATATAAAATTACCGACAAAAGAAAACCTATATCCAAATCGGTATATGATACGTTGAGTGTAAACATAGCCTGGTTAAGCGACGAAGAACAAAGTCTACTGTTGCAGAATGCTGAAGTATTTAAAGAAGGTATGATTCGTTTATTTAATGATGAAAGATTTAACTTTTCTATATCAACTGGAACAGGACAGAAATATAATGTATACATACGTTTTACGATGGTAAAATCACTGATAAAAGAAATAATAAGCCTATGATAACCCATTTGAGCATAAATAATTTAAAGCTTCATGACCATACCGATTTGGAACTAAACGGACTGACAATCCTTACAGGTATGAACGGTATGGGAAAATCCACGGTAATACAGTCGCTAATATTGTTGCGTCAGTCTTTTATGATGAATGATTTGGATTCAGGCTTGAATCTGAAGGGTGATTTGTGCGATGCCGGAATATCTGGAGAACTTGCTTGTCAAGCTTCGGCGGAACATACCTTACAGATAAACATGAAGTTTGCAGAGCAAAACGATTTGAATTTTGCATTTGAATATCCCGATAATATTATGGATACGATGTTGCCGGGAGTAAAAGGGAATGAAACATCTAAAGTTGTATTGTCAAAATATTCACTGTTTAATGAGAAATTCCAATACCTAAGTGCTTTCCGTTCCGGCCCTCAAAAGATATACAATCGGGATACGTCATTGGTGGTAACTAAGAAGCAGATTTCTAAAATCATGGGGCAGTGCGAATACGCAGTGCATTTCCTTGAGCAATACAAGAATGTCAATATACCTGTAAAAGAACTTGCTATCATAGATGAAGAAGATGTCACTCCCGATTATCGGCTTGCAGTGCAGGTAGAACGTTGGTTGCGTTTGGTTTCACCTAATATCAAAATCAATATTGAGCCTGCAGGAGAAGATTTTAAATTAAAATATAAGTTCAACCGTGAGGAAAATACCATTACGGAAGATATAACAGCCTTGAATACGGGCTTCGGTATTACTTATGTATTACCTATACTGATAGCAGTTTTAAGTGCGGATAAAGATGCCATTATCTTGATTGAAAATCCGGAAGCACATTTGCATCCCAAAGGACAGGCGGTGTTAATGGAACTGATTTCAAAAGCGGTGGTCCATGGAGTACAAATTATTATTGAGTCACATAGTGACCACATCATAAACGGTAGTCTGGTGGCAGTAAATAAGAAATGGATTACTCCCGACCTGCTTTCCATATACTATTTCGAAAGAGAAGAACACGGACATACTGCTTTTTCACATCATTTACAGATTTCGGAAACCGGGCGTATTACTCGCCCTCCTAAAGGTTTTTTTGATCAGATAGATATAGATTTAAGAACATTAACCGGATTCTGATATGGAGCACAGTGAATTATTTCTATTGCTGCCAAGATATGAGGAAGCTGAAGGACAACCGGAGTATATCAGACCCATAGGTATCATGACTGAAGATGAAATCTTGGCGGTTATAGAAAATATAGACAATATATACAGGTATATAGTAAACGAGAATTATGAGGGTTATTATGATGCGGATAATGTCTCGGCTTTTTTATACGCTGTAGAAGAAATGGAAGAATGTTATCCTAATATCAAGACTCGTATGAGAATGGTAATGCGCAACTGGGGTGAAGATTGGCGAGCTCGGAAAGTACAAAAGGATACCGAAAGATATATGTGTTGCCGTTTCTCGATAAAGGATGATACGTTGTGTGAGATGATAGAGCGAAAATTTGTATCTTCTGATGGAAATGTATTTCTTTTGGTGAATCAGGGTGCTTTTTCTGAGAAAGTGGAAGCAATTTGGGGCAAGCGCAACCAGACAGAGTTAGAATTAGAGGTAAGGAAAGCTGATTTTAAATCTGTTTCTAAATGGTATGAAGCCAACCGTAAACCTCAACGGGTGTTCAATTTGAATCCCAAACATGGGGAAAATGGTAAAGGAGCACATCCTGCTAATAAAGGTGAGAAAGTGTCTGTACTGATGTGTAGTAAAGAAGAAGCAAAGAATATGCTTTTGAAAGCTATTGGTACAGACTCGAAGGTGCTTTATTTTTTCGATCAGACGCACAAGCAGTATATAGAGTTTAAGCGTGAGAGTGAGAATACTTATCATGGATTTCATTTGGATGCAATAGACGAAAAAAGGGTACCGGAAGAAATTAAGATGATGATAAAAGAACTTATGTCATGATTTTAAATCACACAGAGAAAGAATTTATACGAGCCATAATAACTTATGAAGGCAGAGCAAAATCGCTGACAGAAGTGCTTAATAAAAGCAAGTTGCTGGAGAAGAAGGGTATTGGCATCGTACAATATGGAGGAAAGAATATTATTTTTTTGAGGAAGGATTTATATGATGATTGGTTTCATAATGATGGTTTGGGCTATGTGGTAGAATTACGTTCTCTGATTGAAACTTTAATTAAGAAGAAATATATCATTATGATACCTTTTTGTACTGATAATATTTTAGTGATTGGTACCGAGAATGCTCGATGGCTTAGGCCGGAACTTATCTCTGTGAATGGAAATGAATTCATTACGCTTGTAGATAGAATGGAAAATTGGTTGGACGCATTAGGCAACCAGTTATATTGGCCTTGTAAATATTCGGAAAAAGAATTTCGAATAGGAAATTTATTCCATTGTGCCTTTTCTGTAAGTGAAGAGTTGAGAGAATTAGTGAAGAATAATTTTAGGTCAGAAGACGAAATTCGTTTTAGGAAACAACAATATTTGACTTGGGTTTCTATGATTGTTGCTACATTGATTGGAATCCTTGGAATAGTTTATTAAAAATCTGAGTATGGGAGAATGGAAAGAATATAAATTAGGAGAAGTCTTAACTTTTCAACGTGGGTATGATTTGCCTAAATCAGAAATGAATGGTGGAGATATTCCTGTTGCTGGTTCTAATGGTGTAATTGGGTACCATAACCAATACACAACAAAAGGACCTGGTATTACGATAGGTCGAAGTGGTAATATTGGTGTTCCTAGATTCTATGAAGATAATTTTTGGGCTCATAATACAACTTTGTTTGTAAAAGATTTTCATGGTAGCGATGAGAAATTTATGTATTATTTTTTACAAACGGTTGATTTCACTCAGTTTAATACTGGTAGTGCGGTTCCATCTTTAAATAGGAATCATATTCATGAATTAAGTATATTTATACCTCCATTAAAAGAACAAGAACGTATAGCTTCTATTCTCAGTTCTTTAGACGATAAAATAGATTTGCTTCATAGAGAAAATAAAACTCTTGAAGCAATGGCAGAAACAATGTTTTGCAAATGGTTTGTTGAAGACATTAAAGAAGATTGGAAAGAAGGAACGTTGAACGATATTTTATCTGTAAAAGGTGGTACCACTCCTAGTACTAAAGAACCTAAATATTGGGATGGTAGTATACCTTGGACTTCTCCAAAAGATGTCACCACATTAAATGGAATTTATCTGTTTGATACTGAAAGAAAAATAACACAAGAAGGGTTGAGGCAGATTAGTTCTGGACTTCTACCAGCAGGTACATTATTAATGTCATCAAGAGCACCGGTTGGTGTATTAGCTTATGCGGAGTTCCCTTTAGCTATCAATCAAGGCTATATTGCAATAATTGATGATAAAGGTTATGCAAAAGAGTTTATATATTTGTGGCTCAAGGCGAATATGGATATGGTACATAGTTATGCTAATGGTTCAACTTTTATGGAGATTAGTAAATCGGCTTTTAAATCTTTAAGTTTACTGATTCCACCTAAACATCTTGTTGATGAGTTTTGTGATAGGATAAAACCTATTTTTGAGAAAATAAAAATAAATGAGTTGCAAATAAGGAATATAAATAAGACTAAAGATAATATACTACCTAAATTAATGTCTAATGAAATAAAGATAGATGAATTATGATAATGGATAAATTAATAAATTCAGGGATACTTACACTCTCGGTGGTATTGTTGGCTATAGTTGCTATCATTTTTCTTTTTTTGAAATATCGTCAAAATGATGGAAAGTGTAAGGTGCATATGTATTATATATCAGGTTTATTGATTTTTATAATTATAGAACTGATAACTTATGTTTGTGTGAATAACAATAATACAGATCAGATTGTGGACTATATATCCTTTGCCTCTACTATATCTTCATTGTTCCTTTCTGTAGTCGCTATTATTTATGCTATTGTTTCTAATAATCAGGGAGAGGCTCAGTATCAGAAAATAGATAAAGTTTCGGATCGAATATCTATATCAGTTGATAAATTTTTATCTATGTCGGAGAGTCTATCTCAAAAAATTATATATATAAGTTCTCAGTTAGAAGACGTAAAAATAACAACAAATTATAGTAAAAATATCATGGAGAACTTTATAATAAAGCAACAAAGTAATGAAGAATATTCTAATGTATTGAGTGAACAAATAACTGGAGATAAATTTGAAAAAAATGAATCTCCGGCGAAACTTATTGAGACTATTATAGATGGGTATATAAATTCAGGATCATATTTTGGAAATATTGTTTTATTAGCTTGTGTATTTTCTTATAAAAAGAAGCGTCCGTTTTCTACAGAAGAAATTAATCCAGAACTTTCAAAATATTTGTATGCGTACATTGTTGCTTCTACTGCTTTAGGAGTTGTTTCAACGCGAGTTGAAAATGATAAATTTGTGGTATATGCTGTATTGCCTATTTTGGAGGAGAAATTAATACATAATATCGAGAATTTTATATCAAGTTCAGCTCCTGAGGCTGCCGATTATAATAAAGGACTTTATGAGCATGTAAAGAGACTTTTTAGTGAGGATTCTTAATATGATAAATTAATAAGGTCCCAACTTTTGGGACACAATAGTTTTATGGTTTGCAGGCTGCTCCCGGTGTACCGAATTCTTGGTGTGCATCTTTTGAGTAAGTTGTATTAAATGAATCTTTATCCAAAACGCTACGGCATATTAATTACGAACAGCCATTTGGTAATTGTGTATTAAATAATATTGTTCCAAATTAATGAATAAATTAATAGAAAAGATAAAATCTACCCATTTAAATCCTATTTGGATAATAATATTTTGTATCATAATAGGAGGAATAAATCTTATTATAATGGGTACAGATGACAAGTCGACGAATGTATTCTTAACATTTATAGGTCTTGGTATTAGTGCGGCAGTTGTACAATGTGCCATTATTCAGAATACCATTCAAAAGGACAATATTAAAATTCAACTGTTTGATAAGCGTTATAAGGTATATCAGTCTGTTTTAAATACCATAACTCTTCTTAAAAGGGATAATTGGGATAGATATATACTCTATAATGGGAATGATATTAATCAGCAATTTTTATTAGTTGAAGAAGAACTTTATAAATCGGCTAATTTGTCACTATTTTTGTTTGATAATGATATTTATTTGAAATTAAAGGATATAAATAATTCATTTGATAAGGTCGCTAAGGCTTATAAAAATATGTGTATTGCTAATGTTCAGTCTATACAATCAGATAGGAGGACATCAGAATATATTCTATTGTTTCAACAGTTCTTGGCTTCTGGGCAAAACGGTTCGGTGAAGTATGAGAATGAGCTTAAGGATAAATTTCCTAAAGAGTATATAGCTATAATAGAATTCTCAAAAGAATGTGAATCCTATTTATCTGTTGTAGAGAAAAGTAAAATTTTGACTGATATTGGGAAGCATATCAAAGTTGATAACTTAGATAAATAATTAATTATGACACAACTCACCGAATCCCAAATAGAATCTTTTGCCATCCAGCTTTTTGAGCTTCTTGGCTATAAATCATTTTACGGTCCGGATATTGCTCCTGATGGTCCGAATCCGCTGCGTGTGTCTTTAGAGGAAGTAGTATTGAAAGAATCTTTGCGTAAAGCAGTGCGGCGTATCAATCACGAACTGCCAGCTGTAGTTTGTGAAGATGCAGTCAATGAGGTGTTACGTATTGCTTCGCCTGATTTATTGGCCAACAACGAGCAGTTTCATCGTATGCTTACAGAAGGGATTTCGGTTTCGGTACATCGTGATGGGGCAGAGAGGGGAGAGTTGGTATGGCTGATTGATTTTGATAACCCTCTGAATAATGACTTTACTGTGGTCAATCAATACACCATCGTAGAGAACGGACGAAACAAACGGCCCGATTTGATTTTGTTTGTCAACGGTTTACCTCTGGTCGTAATAGAATTGAAGAATGCCGCTGATGAAAATGCTACGCTTCAAAGTGCCTTCCGGCAGGTAGAGACCTATAAAGAGGCGATTCCTTCCTTATTTACTTATAATGAACTGATTGTCGTTTCTGACGGACTGGAAGCACGTGCCGGATCTTTATCAGCTGGATTCAGCCGTATGATGGCTTGGAAGAGTGCCGACGGAAAGGCAGAGGCATCTCGCTTGGTCAGTCAGTTGGAGGTGTTGATTCAAGGTATGCTGAATAGAGAAAGCCTGCTTGATTTGATACGTTCATTTACTGTTTTTGAGAAAACAAAGACAGAGGATGTAAAAACAAAAATTACGACGATAAAGACCGTGAAGAAAGTAGCTGCTTATCATCAGTATTATGCCGTGAATAAGGCTATTGAATCAACAATACGTGCTACGGGTATTAATAGGAGTAGTGATTATTCTTTGCATGAATCTCCAGTAAACTATGGACTTGAAGATGTGAAGAGTCAGCCTGTAGGAGACCATAAAGCGGGAGTAGTATGGCATACTCAAGGATCGGGAAAATCACTTTCTATGGTGTTTTATGTCGGTAAGGTAGTGCGTATGTTGAATAATCCGACTATAGTAGTTATTACAGACCGTAATGATTTGGATGATCAGCTTTTTGGCACATTTGCGGACTGTAGACAGCTTTTACGGCAGACACCGGTACAGGCTGAGGACGGTGAAAAACTGAAAAATCTTTTGAGTGTAAATTCGGGGGGAGTGATATTTACTACCATCCAAAAATTCCAGCCGGAGGAAGGAAAGAATATTTATAAGACATTGACTGAACGCAGTAATGTCATTGTGATAGCGGATGAAGCCCATCGTACTCAATATGGGTTTAAAGCTAAATCGGTGGAGGTGAAGAATGAGGCTGATGAAGTAATAGGTTCAGAAATAAAATACGGGTTTGCAAAGTATCTGCGTGATGCCTTGCCGAATGCAACTTATTTAGGGTTTACGGGTACGCCGATAGAAACGGCAGACGTGAATACGCCTGCTGTATTCGGAAACTATATTGATGTGTATGATATTGCACAGGCGGTAGAAGATGGAGCTACTGTACGCATCTTTTATGAAAGTCGTCTCGCCAAGATTGAGCTAAGTGAAGAGGGACGCAAACTGATTGAGTCGCTTGATAGGGAATTGGAAACCGAAGAAATGAATGATGTACAGTTGGCTAAAGCCAAATGGACACAACTGGAGGCTTTGATAGGAAATCCGGCTCGTATAAAGAATATTGCACGGGATATTGTTACGCACTTTGAACAACGTCAGGAAGTGTTTGAGGGGAAAGCTATGGTGGTGGCTATGAGCCGTCGTATTGCGGTGGCACTGTATAATGCTATTATAGCTTTGCGTCCACATTGGCATTCGGATGACTTGGATAAAGGGGCGATAAAGGTCGTTATGACTTCTGCATCATCTGATGGGCCTGATATTGCCCGTCATCATACAACAAAAGGACAGCGACGTTTATTGGCTGAACGCATGAAAGATCCGGATGATGAGTTGAAACTGGTAATAGTACGCGATATGTGGCTTACTGGATTTGATGCTCCATGCCTGCATACTTTGTATATAGACAAGCCAATGCAGGGACATAATTTGATGCAGGCCATAGCACGTGTAAATCGTGTATATAAAGATAAACCGGGAGGTTTGGTAGTAGATTATCTTGGCATTGCTTCTGATTTGAAAAAGGCTTTATCCTTCTATTCTGATTCAGGAGGAAAGGGTAATCCGACAGAGCAGCAGGAACAGGCTGTTGCCTTAATGGAGGAAAAGCTTGAGGTGGTGCAGCAGTTTTTGTACGGTTTTGATTATCATCCTTATTTTACGGCAGATGTTTCACAAAAATTGTCATTTATCCTGCAGGCAGAAGATTTTATCCTTAGTTTGGATAATGGTAAAAAACGTTTTGTGAACGAGGTTAATGCTTTGTCTAAAGCATTTGCTATTGCCATACCTCATGAAAGGGCTATGATGGTGAAAGAAGAAATAGCTTTTTTTCAGGCAGTAAAAGCCAGACTTTGTAAGTTCGATTTATCATCTTCCCATAAAACAGATGAGGAAATAGAGACTACAATTCGTCAGGTGGTTGATAAAGCTTTGGTATCGGAAAAGGTCGTTGATATCTTTGATGCGGCAGGTATAAAGAAGCCGGATATATCCATACTCTCTGAAGAGTTTCTTATGGAACTGAAAGGAATGGAGCATAAGAATATAGCTTTGGAAGTTTTGAGAAAGTTGTTGAATGATGAAATAAAAGCACGTATGCAGCGTAATCTTGTCCAGGGAAAAAGTTTGATGGAAATGTTGGAGGCTTCTATCAATAAATATCACAACAAGGTTATTACTGCAGTGGAGGTGATTGATGAACTTATAGGATTGAGTAAACATATTGTAGCACAAGATAATGCTGCAAAGAAGTTAGGTCTGTCGGAATATGAGTATGCTTTTTACTCTGCTGTAGCTGATAATAATAGTGCAATGGAGCTGATGGGTAAGGATAAGTTGAGGGAACTTGCTGTGGTCTTGACAGAAACTATACGTAGCAATGCATCTATTGACTGGGAGATTAAAGAAAATGTGAGAGCAAAGATGCGTGTGGCTATTAAACGTTTATTACGTCGCTTTGGTTATCCACCAGATATGCAGATGTTAGCAACTGAAACAGTCATAAAGCAGGCTGAAATGATATCTGCTGAATTGCTCAGAAAATAGTGCTTTTCACTCTCATGAATATACCAACAAATAGGGATTGTGTGTCGTAGATAATTTGTCTTATTTTGCAACGGAAAAAATATGAATACAGTAATTAATATGTGTAGAACCAAGATATATAAGCCGACGGATAAAATGAGTGACCTGATTTGCGAGAACTATACCTTGCTGCAGGTGCTGAGTCGTTTTGGTGTATCGCTGGGCTTTGGAGACAAGACTGTACAGGAAGTGTGCGAGATGAATGAGGTGGACTGTACTACCTTTCTCGCTGTAGTCAACTTCCTGACGGAGGAGAATAACCGCATGCAGGATCATCTGAAGGATATTTCTCTGGTAGCCTTGATGAACTACCTGAAGCAGGCTCATTCTTACTTTCTTGACTTCCAGCTTCCTACTATACGTAAGAAACTGATTGAGGCAATAGATTGTTCTACACAGAACGAGATTGCTTTTCTCATTATACAGTTTTTTGATGATTATGTGAGCGAGGTTCGCAAGCACATGGAATACGAGAACGAAAGAGTTTTTACCTATGTCAATGCATTGTTGCGTGGAGAACGTTCCGGCGAGTATAATATCAGTGTGTTTGCCCGTCATCATGATCAGATAAATGCAAAATTGACCGAATTGAAGAATATCATTATAAAATACTATCCGGCCAATGGAGATAACCAACTGTTGAACGCTACGCTGTTCGATATTTTTAGTTGTGAAGAAGATTTGGCATCACATAATCGGGTAGAAGACTATCTGTTTGTTCCTGCCATCATGGAATTGGAGAAGGAGGTCAGATGAAACCAAGAGAAGTGATAACTGTAGCGGTTGCAGAATCGTCGATGATTGTGCGTCATGGTCTGGTGGTGTTGCTGAAACATTTGCCCGACCTGAATGTGCAGACTATTGAAATTACCTCGAAGGAGGGACTGCAACACTGCATGGAGGCTCATAGTCCTGAGGTACTGATTATTAATCCTCAGTTTGACGGATGGTTTGATGTAGAGGCTTTTAAGTCGGAATACGGAAATACAGGCATCAAACTGATTTCGTTGATATATAATGTGGTGGATGCCAATCAGCTGAAGGGGTACGACGGTACGGTGAACCTTTTCGATGATATGGATTCGCTGAATGCGAAGATTGCAGAACTGATGAATTTGGAGGAAGAGGAAAATGACCAGAATTCTTTGAGTCAGCGTGAGAAAGAAATTGTAGGGTGTGTGGTGAGAGGAATGACCAATAAGGAGATAGCGGAAAAGCTGTTTATTTCTATACATACGGTTATTACGCATCGGCGTAACATTACCCGAAAACTGCAGATACACTCGGCTGCCGGTCTGACTATTTATGCGATTGTCAATAAACTGGTGGAGCTGAGTGAAGTGAAAATGAAGTTATAGTGTATTGCAATCCGGGGAGGAACGGAAAATACCAACAAATAGGTATTGATGCAGTCGGCAATAGTTCCTACCTTTGCAGTGTTAGTCATAAAATTACGTAAACCACAAAGTAAAAAGTTAGTTATTAGTTAGTTGTAGCCTGCGAAGTGATTCGCGGGCTACAACTGCTTTAGGGGGAATGGGTTGGAAGTGTCAAAGTGTATCAGTCTTTTTGCAGACATTCCAATAAGCGGTCGGCTGCTTTTACTGCATTACTCTGTTCTTCTTCCAGCAGGGTGACAAACTTGCTTCCGATGATGCATCCGGCTGCATGGGCTGCTGCTGCCCGGTAGGTCTGACGGTTGGATATGCCAAAACCAATCATGCGGGGATTTCTCAGGTTCATTGCTTCTATGGATTGGAAATAGGCTTGTTTCTGTGCATCGAAGTCTTGCTGTGCTCCGGTAGTAGCTGCCGAGGAAACCATGTAGATAAAGCCGTCGGTATGTTCATCAATCAGGCGGATGCGTTCTTCGCTTGTTTCCGGTGTAATAAGCATGATTACTTTCAGTTGATAGCGGTCGGCTATGGGCTTGTAGGTGTTCAGGTAGTCTTTAAACGGCAGGTCGGGGATAATCATCCCATCGATACCACAGGTCTGGCAGCTTTGACAAAAGGCTTCGAAGCCATATTGCATGATGGGATTGAGGTAGCCCATCAGAATGAGAGGTATCTGTACTTCACTGCGTATGTCGGCCAACTGGGCGAAGAGTTTTTTCAGTGTCATTCCGTTGCGGAGGGCCTGTGTGGCTGCTGCCTGTATGACGGGTCCGTCGGCCATCGGGTCGCTGAAAGGGATGCCGATTTCTATCATGTCGATACCTTTTTGTGCCAGTGTGCGGATTACTTCAGTGGTCTGTTCCAGGCGGGGAGTTCCTGCACAGAAATAGATAGACAGAATGTCTTGCTTCTTGTTGCTGAATAAATGATGGATACGGTTCATGGTATATTCTGTTTAAATTGTGAAATAAAGTTTTGTAGTAGTGTGGTATCTTTCATGGCGGGTTGAATTTCGAAACCGCTGTTCAGATCGATACCGGCCCATTGGGAGTGCCGGAAGTGGGAGAGGGCTGCCAGACTGCCCGGTCGGAGTCCGCCACTCAGTAGGAAAGGGATGCTTCCCTGATAGTGTGACAACAGACTCCAGTCGAACTGTTTTCCCGAACCTCCATACTGCGGGCAGGGGGTGTCGAAGAGGTAGTAATCGCAACAGCTTTCATAGGCTTCGGTCTGCTTAAAATCGGACAGGCTATGAACGGCGAAGGCTTTGATGACTCCCAAACCTTCGTTGTGCAGTGACTGGCAAAGCGCGGGGGATTCGTTGCCGTGTAACTGCACGTAATCTAACTGCAGCTCTTTGGCCCGGCGGATGATTTCATCGAAAGGGGCGTTGACAAATACTCCGACGCGTTTGGCCTTTTGAGGGAGGTAGGCCGGAGTATGGGAAACGTAGCGCGGGGACTTGTGGTAGCAAATGAATCCTATCCAATCTGCTCCGGCTGTTTCTGTTTGGCGGATATTGTCGGGGTCGCGCATCCCACAGACTTTGACTATCATACTTGTAATGTTTGAATGAAGTTGTATAATGCTTCTCCTGGACGGGGGGATTTCATAAAGGCTTCTCCCATGAGGAAACCGTGGAATCCGGCCTCGCGGAGTTGTTTTACTGTCTCGGGTTGTGAAAGGCCGCTTTCTGAGATTCGGGTAAGTTCTTCGGGCAGCAGCTTGGCCAACTGAAACGAAGTGCTTACGTCTGTGTGGAAGGTGCCCAGATGGCGGTTGTTTACTCCTACCATGTCGATATGGGGATTGAGGTGGTCCAGCTCACTTTCTTCGTGTATCTCGAGCAGGACTTCCATCTGTAACTCATGGGCCAGATGGGCCAGCTCTTTGCACTGACTGGTGGTGAGGCAGGCTGCAATCAGCAGCACGGCATCGGCTCCTTTTAGCTTGGCCTGAAAAAGCTGATAGGGGCTGATGATGAAGTCCTTGCGCAGTAGGGGGAGCTGTACGAGTGAACGGCAGGATTGAAGATCTTTCAGGCTACCGCCAAAGAACGGTTCGTCGGTGAGGACCGAGAGGGCGGAGGCACCGGCTTGCTGATAGGCAGGGGCTATTACTTCGGTCTGGGCATTTCTGTGTATCCAGTCTTTGGAAGGAGAGCGTCGTTTGAACTCGGCGATAATGCCGAAGGAGGCTTGTCTTAGTGCCTGTTTCATACTGATGCCGGGCATGGGAGTATCCAGCAATGCTTCCAGTGCGGAGAGTGATACGGCTTGTTCTTGGGCTTCTATCTCGCGGCGCTTATGGGCGATAATGGTCTGTAAGATGTCTTCTTTCATACGTTTAGCTGTTTAGTTCGATGAATTTCTTTAAGGTGCGTAATGCTTTTCCGCTTTGCAGTGACTCGCGGGCGATGGCTACACATTCTTCTATTGGTTTTAGTGGTTCCATGGCCTGTATGGCAAAGGATGCGTTAATCAGTACGCACTCGGTTTGTGCCTTACTGGCACAGTTGTGCAATACATTGTCGAAGATGCGGGCGGCTTCCTGAGGGGTGTTTCCTCCGAACAGTTCTTCCTGGCGAACGATGTCAAATCCCAATTCGGATGGTTTGTAGATGGTTTCATACCGGTTGGTCATGACTTTAAACTCATCGGTCAGGGAGATTTCATCGTATCCGTCGAGGTTGTTGACTACTGCGAAGCCAACGCCCAGTCTTTGTAAGGTGTTGGTGTAAAGCCTCATTTGGGTGAGGTCTGCTACTCCCAGCAGTTGATAAGCCGGCAAGCAGGGGTTGACCAGCGGGCCTAACAGATTGAACAGGGTTCTGACTTCCATGGCCTTGCGTACTGGGGCAACGGTCTTCATGGCGGGATTGAAAAGGGGGGCGTGCATATAGACCATGCCGCATTTTTCCATGGAGCGGAGGAGTTTATCCTGTTCGTTGGTGAACCGGATGCCGTAACACTCCATAACGTTGCTGGCTCCGCTGATGGAAGTGGCTCCGTAATTTCCATGTTTGGCTACTGGGTATCCTGCTCCGGCTACAATGAAGCAGGCGCAGGTGGAAATATTGAAGGTGTTTTTACCGTCGCCTCCTGTGCCTACAATGTCGATGGGACGGTATGCCGAGAGGTCGACTGGAATGCGGGTGCTGAGTAAGGCGTTGCGGAAGCCTATCAGTTCTTCTACCTTAATGCCACGCATCTGAAAGACGGTGAGCAGAGAGGCAATCTGTATTTCGTTGTAGCGGCCGGCGGTGATATCCTGCAAAAGCTGGCAGGCTTCTTCGCGGCTTAGCTCTTCGTGGTTGAAGAGGCGTTTTAATAGTTCTTTCATACGTCTGTCCGATTAATGGTGAATCCAGTTGCTTATCATTTGTTTTCCATCGGGGGTGAGTACCGATTCGGGATGAAACTGAATACCGTGGATATCCAGTTCTTTGTGGCGTAGTGCCATGATGTAGCCTTCCTGACTGATGGCTGTGATTTCCAGTGATTCGGGAAATCCTTCGCGGTCTACTACCCACGAGTGGTATCGTCCTACGGGAATTTCCTGTGGTAAGCCTTCGAACAGATAGTCTGAAGCTATAATTTTTACCGGGCTTTGGATTCCGTGGAAGACTTCGTTCAGATTGGTGAGTTTTCCTCCGAATACTTCGCCGATGGCCTGTTCTCCTAAGCAGACTCCCAGAATGGGCTTCCGTCCGGCATATGTACGGATGACATCCAGCAGCAGACCGGCTTCGGAAGGAATGCCTGGTCCGGGGGAAAGCAGAATCTTGTCGAAGGCTTCAAGGTCTTCCAATGCAAAGCAGTCGTTTCGCAATACTGTTACTTCTGCACCCAGCTCTTTGACCAGATGACTCAGATTGTAGGTAAAAGAATCGTAGTTGTCTATAATTACTATTTTCATATCGTTCGGTGATTGGTTAAAGTTGTTCTGCCAGCTGGATGGCTTTTTTCAAAGCTCCCAGCTTGTTGTTTACTTCCTGTAACTCGTTTTCTTCGTTGCTTTGTGCCACAATACCGCCTCCGGCCTGGAACCAGAGTTCGTTGTTGCGGCTGACAAATGTACGGATGGTAATGGCTTGGTTTAATGTGCCGTTCAGTCCGATGAATCCGATACATCCTCCATAAGCTCCCCGGCTGTGTGGCTCGAGTTCGCTGATGAGTTGCATGGCGCGTACCTTGGGTGCACCGCTTAGTGTACCAGCCGGGAAGGTGTCGATAAATGTGCGGATGGGATTGCTGTCTTCGTCCATATCTCCACTTACTCTGCTTACCAGATGGATGACGTGGCTGTAGTATTGCGGTTCTTTATAGAATTCTACCCGTGCATTATGACAGTTGCGGCTGAGGTCGTTTCTGGCAAGATCTACCAGCATGACGTGTTCTGCATTTTCCTTTGGATCGGCCAGCAGTGCCTTGGTCAGTTGCTTGTCTGTTTCTTTATCGCCGCTTCGCCGGGTGGTGCCAGCTATTGGGTCTATGGTTGCTTTTCCGTCTTCTATCTTGCAGTGCGTTTCGGGAGAGGAACCGAAAATGCGGAATCCGCCAAAGTCGAAATAGAAAAGATATGGAGACGGATTGATGCTGCGTAATGCACGGTAGAGCTTGAAGTCATCGCCTTCGTATCGCTGGATAAAGCGGCGTGATAATACAATCTGGAAAACATCTCCCCGCATGCAATGAGCAATGCCCTGCCGGATGTTGGCCTTGTGCTCTTCGTCGGTCAGTGTGCTGGTAGCAGGACCTACGGCACGGAAGTCGTAGGTGGTATAGTTGCGGTTGTGGATGGCTTTTTCCACTTCGCTGAGGTGTGCCGGTTCTCCTTCTCCCAGCATCTCAATCAAGACCATTTCGCTTTTATAGTCATTGAATACAATCAGGTATTTGTATAGGATGTAAAGAATTTCCGGTGCATCGTTTTTGGCATCAGTGCTGTCTTTTACCTGAATCTTTTCGAAATAGCGTACTGCATTGAATGTGGTGTAACCGTACAAACCGCAGTATCCGGCATATTCTCCTTCGACCTGAAAATGGGAGATAAATTCACGGATGGCTTGTTCTACCTGGTAATCGTCGCTGATGTTCCGTTCTTCTTGTTGACCATCGGGAAAGACAAAGGTGGCAACTCCATGATTGATGCGGATGCTGGCGATGGGATTCAGACCGATGAACGAGCGGTTGTTTTCTACACCGTGATAATCGGAACTTTCCATCAGCACACTCTGTGGAAACAGGTCGCGTACTTTCAGGTAAGTGCTTACAGGGGTATGCAAATCGCCCAATAAGCTTTTATGGTTGGTAATGTAAGTATATTGTTTCATAAAGCGGATTACTGTAGGTTATAGTTTAAGTAAGTATTTAAATCTTTATCGCCACGTCCTGATACGGTGAGCACTACGATGTCGGTTGGCTTAAAGGACATTTTGGGGAGGGCTCCCAATACATGTGCCGATTCGAGCGCCGGAATAATTCCTTCGAGACGAGTCAGTTCGTAGGCTGCACGTATGGCTTCGTCATCGTTTACAGCCAGTACGGTAGCGCGACGTTGTGCAGCCAGATTGGCATGCATCGGACCAATGCCCGGATAATCCAGTCCGGCAGAAATGGAGTAGGGTTCCATAATCTGTCCGTCTTCGTCTTGCATGACCAATGTCTTGGAACCGTGGATAATTCCTAAGCGTCCTAAATGGATAGTTGCGGCTGAGAAAGGAGTATCTATACCTTTTCCTCCGGCTTCGGCCAATATAATCTTTACCCGTTCATCGTCTAAATAGTGATAAATAGTACCGGCTGCATTGCTTCCTCCACCTACGCAAGCCATCAGGTAGTCGGGATAGTCACGTCCTTCGTGCTCCATAAGCTGTTTTTTGATTTCTTCGCTGATGACGGATTGCAGACGTGCTACCATGTCGGGGTAGGGATGTGGTCCGACGGTAGAACCAATTACGTAATATGTATCGGCCGGATGACAGCACCAGTCTCGTATGGCTTCGTTGGTTGCATCTTTCAAGGTCATGTTACCGGAAGTGACCGGATGTACTTTGGCTCCCAGCATTTTCATACGTTCTACATTGACGTGTTGGCGTTCTACATCGGTTTTGCCCATATAGACTACACATTCCATACCCAGCAAGGCGCAGACTGTAGCTGTTGCTACTCCATGTTGTCCGGCGCCGGTTTCGGCAATGATGCGTTTCTTGCCCATTCTCTTTGCTAATAACACCTGGCCGATGGCATTGTTTATTTTATGGGCTCCTGTGTGATTGAGATCTTCACGTTTCAGATAGATTTTACAGCCATATTTTTCAGATAATCGTCTGGACAGGTATAAAGGTGAAGGTCGTCCTACGTAATCGCGCAATAGGGAAGAAAACTCCTGGCGGAAGCTTTCGTTTTCCAGTACTTGCAGATAAGATTCTCTCAGTTCGGTTACACACCGGTGCAGTATTTCCGGAATGTATGCACCACCAAATTCTCCATAAAAGCCTTCGTTGTCTACTTGATAAGTTTTCATATTAATCTGTTTTTTGTTGTTTCGGATAAAGGAAAAAGGGAATAAAAACAAAACGGGCTGTCGTAAAGTACGACAGCCCGTTTTTGCTATATCTGAAGATGGTATATACACACGACTGATGCCCTTACGACCTTGTGAGTTGTAAGTAGCGCCACCAGAAGAATGTATTTGTCATCTTATTATTCATAATTGTTTATTTGCTTGTTGTTTCTTGTCGACAAATATAGAGAGAAAGTTTTTTATATCCTATAAAATACAGCATTTTTCTGATAGATTTTTTTTGAATGGTAGACTGGGATGGTCGGTAACAATGAGTAATTTCTTTTCGTTCCACTCTCTTATCTGCTTGTTTATGAGTCTGTTTTATAGCCTTTGGTATGAAGGTTGCATAATCTTTATCCGAAGCTTTTTCTATCGTAAAACGACGGTATGGAAGAAAAATGATATGGATAGAATGGGAGGATACTTTCGATAAAAAAATAAATTTGAACCAATAAAAGATGTTACACTATTCTGTGTATTCAATAATATCTTTTACATTTGCTGCTGAAAAATTGAATAAATGAAGTAAGATATGAAAGTAGGATTATTTATTCCTTGTTATATCAATGCTGTGTACCCTCAGGTAGGGGTGGCATCCTACAAGCTTCTGAAAAGTCTGAACGTGGACGTTGATTATCCGTTGGATCAAACTTGTTGCGGACAACCAATGGCAAATGCCGGATTTGAAGATGAATCGGTAGAGCTTGCCAAGCGCTTTGATAAGTTGTTTGAGAAATATGACTATATAGTAGGACCTTCTGCCAGTTGTGTGGTTTTTGTCCGTGACAATTACGGAAGACTGCTCGCAAAAGAACCACATCGTTGTGCAAGTGAAGGTAAGATTTATGATATCTGTGAGTTTATTCACGATAAAATCAGGCCTTCTTCCTTGCCCTCTTCTTTTCCTCACAAAGTAAGTATACAGAATAGTTGTCATGGAGTGCGGTTAATGCATCTGTCTTCTCCCAGTGAATTGAACATTCCTTATTATAATAAGTTGCGTGATTTGCTTTCGCTGGTACATGATATTGAAATCGTGGAACCAGAACGTCCGGATGAGTGTTGCGGATTTGGAGGAATGTTTGCGGTAGAAGAGCATGCGGTTTCCGGACAGATGGGACGAGATAAAGTGATGCGTCATATGAAGACCGGAGCTGAATATATTGCAGGAGCCGACAGTTCATGTCTGATGCATCAGAATGGTATCATATCAAGAGAAGGACTTCCCATCAAAACGATTCATGTGGTAGAAATTTTAGCAGCAGGACTATGAGTACGAAACATTCGAAAGCAGCAGGAAGATTCCTTGAGAACAAGGATATGGCTGCATGGCACGATGAGACGTTGTGGATGGTTCGTGCCAAAAGAGATAAAATAAGCAAAGAAGTGCCCGAGTGGGAACAGTTGCGCGATATGGCTTGTGCACTGAAAATGTATAGCAACAGTCACCTTGATCAGCTTTTGCAGGAGTTTGAAAAGAATGCGCAGGCAAATGGAGCGCATGTGTACTGGGCAGAAGATGCTGAAGAGTATTGTTCTATTGTGTATAATATTCTGCAAGGGCATCAGGTTAAGCATTTTATCAAGAGTAAATCGATGCTGGCAGAAGAGTGCGGGCTGAATGAATATCTGGAGGAAAAAGGCGTAGAAGTGGTGGAAAGTGATTTGGGCGAACGCATTTTGCAATTGATGCATAAGCGTCCCAGTCATATCGTATTGCCGGCTATTCATGTAAAGAAAGAAGAAATCGGAGAGCTGTTTGTGAAGGAGATGGGTACTGAACCCGGAAATAATGATCAAACTTATCTGACTCATGCTGCTCGTAAGAATTTGCGACATAAATTTATAGAGGCCGAAGCGGCTATGACGGGAGCTAACTTTGCGGTTGCTTCTACAGGAGAGTGTGTGGTATGCACCAATGAGGGTAATGCTGATATGGGTACTTCGCAGCCTAAATTGCAGATTACAGCTTTCGGTTTGGAGAAGATTGTACCCGACCGTGAGGCATTGGGAGTCTTTACCCGTTTGTTGGCCCGCTCGGGAACCGGACAGCCTATTACTACTTATACTTCTCATTATCGGAAACCGCGTCCTGGTGGCGAACTTCATATAATTATTGTAGATAATGGCAGAAGCCGTATTCTTGCTGAACCGGATCATGTTAAAACGCTGAATTGTCTGCGCTGTGGGGCTTGTATGAATACGTGTCCTGTGTATCGTCGCTCGGGAGGGTATTCTTATACGTATTTCATTCCTGGACCTATTGGAATTAACTTGGGTATGCTGAAAGCTCCGTTGCATTATTCTGATAATGTATCGGCTTGTTCATTATGCCATTCTTGTCAGAACGTATGTCCCGCTAAAGTGGATCTTGCTGACCAGATTTATCGCTGGCGCCAGAAACTGGATTCGTTGGGAGTTGCCAGCTCTTCTAAAAAAATGATGTCTGGTGGAATGAAGTTTTTGATGGAGCGGCCTGGTTTATTCAACTTGGCTGTAAAGAATGCCTCTGTGCTTAATAAACTGCCGCATTGGTTTGTTTATAATAGTTTAAATGACTGGAGCAAGGAGCATGATATGCCGACATTCGCAAAAGAGAGCTTCAACGAGATGTGGAAAAACAATAAAGTGAAATGACATGAGCAGTAGAGAAGATATATTGCAAAGTATACGTCGTAATACACGTGTACGGTATGAAAAACCGGATTTGTCTGAATTGGAACAGCATGCGTTGACTTTTGATCAGCCGGTGGAACAGTTTTGCAGGGTAATGGAGCAAGTAGGCGGACATGCTGTACTGTTGAAGGAAGAAGAAGATTTGAATCAGGTCATTCGGACTCTGTATCCCAATGCCAAACGTATAGCTTCTGTAGTAAGGGAAGTACATAGGGGAGATAGAGTGTTCCCGGTGACATGTGCTACTTTTCATCCGGACGAAGTAGAAAAATCTGGTGATTTAGATGGAACGGATTTAGCGATTGTAGATGGTAAAGTAGGAGTGTGTGAGAATGGAGCGGTATGGATACAGCAGGATGTAGAACAGCGTGCCGTTTATTTTATATCGGAAGCATTGGTTATTCTGCTTCATCGTACGGATTTGGTAAATAACATGCACGAAGCTTATAAACGTATTGATACAGGAAAGTACGGATTTGGAGTGTTTATTTCCGGACCGTCGAAAACTGCAGATATTGAGCAGGCTTTGGTCTTTGGTGCTCATGGTGCCAAGGATGTAACGGTTCTGATAATATAATAAAAGGTAACCTGATAGTACTCAAAGCCATGAGATGATATTGACTTGTGCTTAATATAAAAGAAAGTGTATTCAGCAGGGATGTTCTTGCTGGATACACTTTTTTGTTTACTATGAAACTAATCCTGATTTTAAAGATGCGGATTAGTTTACATATACAGTCTTGAAATATTTTTCGAATAAAGCCTTGGCTTCTTCCAGCTGTTCAGGAGTATTTTGTTTGACATTTTTCAGTTTATATTCCATATTCATGGCTTCATATTTATGTACTCCTAAAGTATGGTATGGAAGAATCTCTATTCGCTGTATGCTTTGGTAGTCTTTAAAGTGATCTCCCAAGGCTTCTATATCTTCACGGAAGAAACTGTATCCTGGTACCAGTACATAACGTAACCAGAAAGGCTTTTGGTTTTCTTCCAGCCATGCTGCTGTTTTTAATGTCTGTGTATTGCTCCGTTCGGTCAGAATTTTGTGACGAGCATCGTTAAACTCTTTGATATCCAGTAATACAAGGTCAGCCAATGAAAGCAATTCTTTTACGTCTTCGTTCCAGATTCCTCCATTAGTGTCTACACAAATATGTATACCGGCTTCTTTCAGCATACGGAATAGAGGAATAAGAGCTTTTGCCTGAAAAGTAGGTTCTCCTCCGCTAAAGGTAATTCCTCCTTTTTTCCCGAAGAAAGGCTTTTGGCTGATGGCCATTTTCAGAATATCTTCTGGTGCCGTTTCTTTGCTTTCTCCTTTGGCATCGATTGTATCGGGATTGGCACAATACAAGCAACGGAAATTACATCCTTGTAAGAAAACTACCAGACGAATGCCCGGACCGTCGTATGTGCCTAATGATTCATAAGAATGTACTCTAATCATCTGAATTGGTTTCTAAATAAAAATGTCATTTCAGGCAGTAGTATCCATATACGTATTCGTATTGTACCATAGAATACTGGTTTACCCGAAATGACATTTCTTATGTAAGTTATAAAATCAGCTTTCTATTACATGCGTTCGTGGAAACTACGTGAAATTACTTCCAACTGGTGTTCGCGGCTCAACTTGATAAAGTTTACAGCATAACCAGATACACGGATAGTAAGCTGTGGATATTTTTCAGGATGTTCCATTGCATCTTCCAGCATTTCGCGGTTCAATACGTTTACATTCAAGTGGTGTGCACCCTTCACAAAATAACCGTCCATCATCGTTACCAGGTTTTCAATACGGTTTTCCATATCTACACCCAATGATTTAGGAACAATAGAGAATGTATTACTGATACCGTCCTGAGAGTCGCGGTAGCGCAATTTTGCAACTGAACTCAAAGAGGCAATAGCTCCATTCTTATCGCGTCCGTGCATAGGGTTTGCACCCGGAGCAAAAGCTACACCTTTGGCACGACCGTCTGGAGTAGCACCTGTCTTCTTACCATACATTACGTTAGAAGTAATAGTCAGGATAGAAAGAGTCGGTTTTGCGTTCTTGTAGATAGGTAATTTCTTCAATTCTTCGTCGAAATAGTAGATCAAATCTACAGCCAAGTGGTCTACGCGGTCGTCATCATTACCGAAGCATGGGAATTCACCTTCGATATCGAATCCTTCTGTCAAGCCGATATCATTACGTTTTGCAGTAACTTTTGCATATTTGATTGCAGACAGAGAGTCTACAGCGATAGACATACCTGCTACACCGTAAGCCAGGTTGATAGCATGGTGTGTATCGACAAATGCCATCTGTGCTTTTTCGTAATAATATTTGTCGTGCATATAGTGGATGATATTCATCGCTTCGTTGTATACACGAGCCATTTCTTTCAAGACCTTCTTGTAGTTAGCCAATACTTCTTCGAAGTTCAATACATCACCGCTCAATACAGGGATGTCTTTTACCATCAGTGTACCAGTGTTTTCGCAACGTCCACCGTTGATAGCCAGCAACAACGCTTTAGCCAAGTTACAACGTGCACCGAAGAACTGGATGTGGCGACCTATATCCTGGTAAGATACACAACAAGCGATACCGTAGTCATCAGAGTTACGCACTTCACGCATCAACTCATCGTTTTCGTACTGGATAGAAGAGGTGTCGATAGATACCTGTGCACAGAAGTTTTTGAAACCTTCCGGCAATTCAGGGCTCCACAGAACTGTCAAGTTTGGTTCTGGAGAAGGACCGAGGTTGTACAAAGTCTGCAAGAAACGGAAAGAAGTCTTGGTAACTTTTGTACGTCCGTCGTTGAAGCGTCCGCCGATAGCTTCGGTTACCCATGTCGGGTCACCGGCAAAGATATCAGTGTAAGCTTGCATACGCAGATGGCGAACCATACGCAGTTTGATAACAAACTGGTCGATTAATTCCTGTGCATGTGCTTCATCGATGTTTCCGTGAGCCAAATCGTATTCAATATAAATATCAAGGAATGATGATACATTACCCAAAGACATGGCAGCACCATCCTGTTCTTTTACAGCAGCCAGATAAGCCATATATACCCACTGAACGGCTTCCTGTGCGTTCAAAGCAGGGCGGCTCAAATCAAGACCATACTGCTGACCCATAACCTTGATTTCCTTCAGAGCTTTGATTTGCTCTGCTACTTCTTCACGCAAACGGATGCGTTCGTCTGTCATAGGACCAGTCAAATGACGCAAGTCGTCTTGTTTTGCTTCGATCAGGCGATCGATACCGTACAATGCCAGACGGCGGTAGTCACCGATGATACGTCCGCGTGCATAGTTGTCTGGAAGACCAGTCAGGAATCCCAAAGAGCGGAAAGAACGAATTTCTTCTGTATATGCATCGAAAACGCCATCATTATGTGTTTTGCGGTAGTGAGTGAAGATATCTTTAACTCTAGGATCTACTTCCACTCCGTTTTCACGACATGCTTTTTCTACAACCTTAATACCTCCGAACGGTTTGATAGCGCGGCGCAATACTTCATCTGTTTGCAAGCCGACAATAACCTCGTTATCCTTATCAATATATCCGGCAGCGAATGATGTAATGGTTGAAACTGTCGATGGGTCGAGTGAGCGTACACCGTTGTTAGCACGTTCTTCAGCCAAAGCTTCCAAACATTTGTTCCATACTGCTTTTGTACGTTCTGTAGGACCTACCAAGAATGAGGCATCGCCTTCATAAGGGGTGATGTTTGTCTTTACGAAATCTGTTACATTGATTTCATGGTTCCAACGACCTTCTTTAAAATTCATTGCCATAGTAAATAAATTAATGTGTTTTATGGTTCAACTTTTAAAACCGTGGCAAAGATACGAATTTAGGTTAATTTTTACAATACCTAAAAATAAGTATATTATTAATTTGTAATGATTGCAATAATGTCGTTTGGAGAGTTCCTGTCAGCTTTATTGGAAATATAAAATGTTGCGTATATCTTCAGTCTTGTTGTTCTTTTAATCTTCGGATTTGCTTTTCTGTTTCGTAGGCATTGTGTTTAATCTTGTCTTTCCGCAAAAACTCTTGTCGGCGAATAGAATCTTCTGCCATTCGTTGTTTGATATAGGTAGAGAAACGTGATTCCCCTTCTTCTGGCTGTGTACGCAGCTTTTGTGAGTTCGGTGTTACATTTTTTTGTGCCTGTTGAGGGGTTGACAAACTATCTGCCTGTGTCTGGTATATAGGAAGAAAAGGTATAAAATGAGGAAACTTGGCACTATCGGCAGCAGTAGGCTGGTATTCCTTGTAGGTTTTCCAAGCGTTGGCATGCTTACGGTTGTGTCTGATGGCACGACCTCGTTTAGTCAGCGATTCATATAATAACTTATCGGCATCGAAGACAACCGCAACCGACGATCCTGCGGGAGTATTGATGCTACTATACATTTCCCCGGTTCCAGGTTTAATGCTTTTCCCATATTCTTCTTGATAATTTTTAAAGGGATTCAGTGTCCAATGAATTTTCCATTGTTTTTTAAGGCTTGGTATTACGTCGTAAACGGGGTTTTCTCCAAAACGAACCCATATTGTATAAGGCTCAGGCCGTACGTAATATTCTATCTTTTTCACCTTAGTCGTGTCGGTTAAACTTCGTGGCATAGATAAATCACTACGGAACTTCATCCATTTTTTTTCAAGAGGAGCATCAATGGGTTGTTCTATCACCTCTTGAGTACCACGGTTGAAATTGAACTGAATCATTTTCACCGCATCCATATTGAGCTTGAGCTCTTCTTCTTTCTGTTGTGCTTGTAAAGTGGTAGGCAATACAGACCCAATGCAACAAAATGTAATGTTCCAGTAACGTTTCGTCTTATTTATAATGTGTATTGCCATGTCTTGTTATCATTTTTAAACAAAAGTACGAAAATAGATTGAGGATGTGTTGTGGTTTGCAAATTTTTAAAGGTCTTTCGTCTTTTGTAACGTGAGGTAGGAAGAAAGCTTTTGTTTCAATGCAAAAGTGAGTTTTTTGCGCATATCTGTGATGCATGTGCAGAAAAAAGTTATCTTTGTCCATTGAATATTTAAAAAGAAATATGAATTACGATTTAATCACGATACTTGGTCCCACAGCCTCTGGAAAGACACCATTGGCGGCTTCTCTGGCTGCCCGTATGGGTACGGAAATTATAAGCGGAGATAGTCGTCAGATTTATCGGCGTATGGATTTGGGAACGGGAAAGGATCTTGCCGACTATGTAGTAGACGGGCATCCGGTTCCCTATCATCTTATTGACATAGCCGAACCTGGATATAAATATAATGTATTCGAATTTCAGCGTGATTTCCTTTCTGCTTACGAAGATATGCGGAAAAGGGGCTTGTTGCCTATATTGTGTGGAGGTACCGGGATGTACATTGAGTCTGTGCTGAAAGGATACAAGTTACTTCCTGTACCGGAAAATCCCGAACTCCGAACAAAACTGGCCGATAAATCGTTGAAAGAGTTGACAGATATATTGGCTACTTACAAGAAGTTACATAATTCTACAGATGTAGATACTGTAAAGAGAGCTATTCGGGCTATTGAAATAGAAGAGTATTATCTTCATCAGAATGTGGAAGAGCGGGCTTTTCCTGAAATTCATAGCCTTATTATCGGAGTGGATATTGACCGTGAACTGCGTCGTGAAAAGATTTCCAGACGTTTGAAGCAAAGGCTTGATGAGGGAATGATAGAAGAAGTGCGGGCTTTACTGGAAAGTGGCATTGCTCCTGAAGACCTGATTTATTATGGTTTGGAGTATAAATATCTGACTCTTTACGTGACCGGTGAACTGACTTATGAGGAAATGTATCATCAACTTGAGATTGCGATTCATCAGTTTGCCAAGCGGCAGATGACGTGGTTCCGGGGGATGGAGCGAAGAGGGTTCACCATTCATTGGATTGATGCAACCTTGCCCATGGAGGAAAAGGTAAATAAGATATTATCGTTAGTTGCAACTCATTAAAACAAATAGAATATGGCAGTAGAACCAACCCGTTGGGGAGTGATATATAATCCGAAAGCAGGAAGCAGAAAAGCGCAAAAGCGCTGGAGAGATATTCGTGCCTATATGGAAAGCAAAAATGTGCAGTTTGATTATGTACAGTCTGAAGGGTTTGGTTCGGTGGAAAGACTGGCCCGTACACTGGCAAATAACGGTTATCAGACGATTGTCATCGTAGGTGGTGACGGTGCATTGAACGATGCAGTTAATGGTATCATGTTGTCGGATGCTGCAGATAAGCATCAGATAGCACTTGGAATCATCCCCAATGGAATAGGGAATGATTTTGCTAAGTATTGGGGACTTGATTCGGATGATTACAAAGGAGCGGTAGATGTATTGATTAACCGTCGTTTGCGTAAGGTCGATTTAGGCGTATTTTGTTCTTTTGACGGGGAGAAACATGTATCACGTTATTTCCTGAATGCGGTATATATCGGTTTGGGAGCACGTATTGTACGTATTACCAATGAAACTCGTCGTTTTTGGGGAATACCTTTGATTTCTTATCTGGCTTCTTTGTTTTTGGTGGCCTTCGAGCGTAAATTGTACCGTATGCACTTGAAAGTAAATGGAGAACACATACGAGGCCGTTTGATGGCTGTTGCTATTGGAAGTGGCAGAGGATATGGATTAACTCCAAGTGCAGTACCCTACAATGGTTGGCTGGATGTCTCTTTGGTATATCGTCCGGAATTGAGACAACTGATTTCCGGTTTGTGGATGCTTCAGCAGGGGCGTTTGTTGAATCATAAGATTGTGAAGCCTTATCGGACACGAAAAGTGAAAATATTACGTGCGCAGAATGCAGAAATCAGTATCGATGGGCGAATTGTATTTGACCGTCATTTCCCGGTCGATGTAACTATTGCTCCGGAAGCATTAACATTGATAATTCCTAATTAAGATTATGATACATACAATTTCAGATTTAAAGAATAGTGAGAATTTCTTTCTATTGGCAGGGCCCTGTGTGATAGAAGGTGAAGATATGGCGTTGCGCATTGCAGAACGTATTGTAAAAATTACGGATAAGTTGAATATCCCTTATGTATTCAAGGGTTCATACCGTAAGGCTAACCGTTCGCGTTTGGACTCATTTACCGGTATTGGTGATGAGAAAGCGTTGAAGGTGCTGGCTAAGGTGCGCGAAACATTCGGTGTTCCCGTCGTGACCGATATTCATGCCGCAGATGAGGCTGCTATGGCTGCCGAGTATGTAGATGTACTTCAGATTCCGGCGTTCTTGTGCCGTCAGACCGATTTGCTGGTAGCTGCTGCCAAGACCGGTAAGATTGTAAATATCAAGAAAGGCCAGTTCCTTTCGCCTGGTGCCATGAGATTTGCGGCCGATAAAGTTGTAGAAGCCGGAAATCCACAGGTGATGCTTACCGAACGTGGAACGACTTTCGGCTATCAGGACTTGATTGTTGACTATCGCGGTATCCCGGAAATGCAACGTTTCGGGCATCCTGTAATATTGGACGTGACTCATTCTTTGCAACAGCCCAACCAGACTTCGGGAGTGACCGGTGGAATGCCTCAGCTCATCGAAACCGTAGCCAAGGCGGGAGTAGCTGTTGGCGTAGATGGGCTTTTTATGGAAACACACGAAGATCCGTCGGTGGCAAAAAGCGATGGAGCAAACATGCTTAAACTGGACTTGCTGGAAGATTTGCTTGTACGGCTTGTGCGCGTACGCCAGAGCATTTTGTAATGTAAGCCTGTAATGAGATTATAATTAAGAAAAGCGTATGAAAATGGTTTTTTCGTTTTCATGCGCTTTTGTTTTTGTTTCCTTCTGTTCTGCTTGTCCATAATGAAAAAAATCACTAATTTCACGCCCCATTTTGAACAAATGTATGGTGTCAGAAGAAAATTTATTATCCGATATATTGAATAACTCTCCAAGTGTGGAGCTTCTCAAGCAAAGAAACAGGGAGATTATAGTTTTATTTCTTTACAAGACTTTCTATCGTCACCGCGAGCCGGTGTCTTACGAGGTGTTACGCCGCAATCTGGTAGACTATCTTACTTCGGCCAATCTGGAGAACGACGAAGAAAACGATATTTCCGTATTCGATTCGTATGAGGAAAAAGCATACAAATATATCCAGCGATGGACCGACAAAGGTTTTCTTCGCAATTATCAGGAGGAGAGTGGAGAAGTGTTCTATGAACTGTCCTCGTATACCAGCAAAGCCATCGACTGGCTTATCAGTCTGAAACGGGAAGAGTTTGTAGGTACAGAGTCGAAATTCATGAACCTCTTCGGACAGATCAAGGAACTGGTGGAATTTACCAACGAAGATGCTTCGGAACGAATCCGTATGCTGGAACAGAAGAAGATGGAAATCGAACATCAGATTCAGAGTATCCAGGCCGGAGAGAGTGCCGTGGTGTACGAAGAGTATCAGGTTTTGCCCCGTTTCCGCTACATTACCCAGACGGCAAAGGAGTTGTTGTCCGACTTTAAGGAGGTGGAAGATAACTTCAAGGCCATTACCAAATCCATTTATCAGAAACATGCCGAAGGAGATGTGTCGAAAGGAGAGATTCTTGGATTTACCTTCGATGCACTCGAGAATCTCCAGCATAGTTCGCAAGGAAAGAGTTTCTATGCCTTTTGGGAGTTTCTTATGACACCTTCCTTGCAGGAGAAGTGGGATGAGATGGTAAACGATTTGTACAGTTCGATTGATTCGAAACAAATCCGCCAGGAAGACTTGTTCCTGCGCAATATGAAGGGATACCTGTACAATAGCGGGAAGAAGGTGTATCAGGCCAACGACAAGATGGCCGAAAAACTGAGCCGTATTATTTGTGAGAGTGGAAAATCGCAGATTATGGCATCCCAAAGAGTGACTCAGGATATTCAGGCACTCTTGTTGCAACTGGCCGCAAAGAACATAAGGCCGGATATCTCCATTGAACTGGAGACAGAACCGGAGATTGCACTTCCTATCGAACGAAAACTTACTCTGGAAAAAGCCGTCGAGATAACCTACGACAAGGTGCTGGAGGTAGCCGAAGGAGATATAGCCGAGGCACAACATGCCGAAAGCCTGTTTGCAAATCGTACGATAGACCGTGAGGTACTCCGATTGAGGATTGCCGGTGCACTGAAGCGCCGTAAGCAAATCTCCCTGTCGGAAGTAATTGAAGAAAACGGAGGACTGGAGAAAGGCTTGTCCGAACTCTTCGGATACATCAGTGTGGTACGGAAGTTCCGTCATCATATTCATCCGGAGCGTACGCAGACCATCCTTTTCAATGCGGAACAACAGAAATCAATTGTCATACCCGAAATTATTATATTACGATGAACTTAGATACAATTATAGCTCCCTACGGCCGAGTGGTAGTACGATTGCTGAAAGGACCGGTGGAGTGTACCGATAAGGCCTTGTGGGAGAATATCCTGAACTATCAGACGGAGATTCAGAAATACCTGTCGCACATCGGGCTGGAACTCATCATCAAGCGCGACGAAGGTTTTGCTTATATCAAGCAGATAGTAGACGACGAGGGAAAGACCATCGGACTCATTGCCCGCCAGCAGCTGGGCTTCGAAGTATCGGTGATTCTCATTATCCTGCGTCAGATGCTGGAGGAGTTCGATAGCAACATCGACGAGCTTTACGCTACAGAGCGGTTTGTGAGTGCCGACGAGCTGAAGGAACGCATCGAAATGTTCCTTCCCGAACGCTTCAACCGTGTAAAGTTGCTCAACGAAATCGATTCGTACATCAACCGTATCGTGAGTTTGGGCTATCTCAAGGTCATCAAGCGCGATAATGTAGATACGTATCAGATACACCGCATTATCAAGGAGAAAGTAACATTGGATAAACTACAGGATTTTAAGAATAAACTTCAGGAATATGTTGAGTCTGTTTAGTACCGGTTCCGATGCATCGGGATTCCGTTTGCAATATATGGAGATATACAACTGGGGAACCTTTCACGAGAAGATTTTCCGCATGGAACCCCAGGGAAACAATGCCCTGCTTACCGGAGCCAACGCTTCGGGAAAGAGTACCATTATCGATGCCTTGCTCACCCTCATGGTGCCGGCCAAGAAAGACCGTTTTTACAACCAGTCGTCGGGGGTAGAGAAGAAAGGAAACCGTACGGAGGAAACCTACGTGCTGGGGCATTATGGAAATATCCAGCGCGAGGGAGAGAAGGGTGCCACTACACAGGCCCTGCGCGACCAGTCGGCTTACTCCGTGCTGCTTGCTACGTTTACCAATACGGAGCAGCGTGTAGTGACGATTTTCCAGGTACGATGGTTTTCTGGTGGAGAATTGCGCCGTACCTTCGGACTGGCACATTGTGCACTCGAGATTAAGCGTGATTTCCAGCCTTTCGACGGCAAGGGAGTATGGCGCCGCCGTCTGGAGAGTGCATACAAGGGAAGCCGGAATATGGTGGAGTTTTTCGAAGGACCGGTGGGCTATGCCGAACGTATGACTCAGCTTTTCGGAATGCGCTCCGTCAAGGCGCTGGGATTGTTCAACCAGATTGTGGGTGTAAAGGTACTCGACGACCTGGATGACTTTATCCGAACCAATATGCTCGAAGAGCAGAATGCCGAGTCGCAATACATCATGCTGAAAGATAGCTTCAAGACGCTCATGGATGCCAAGACCAATATCGAGAAGGCACGCGAGCAGATTGCCATGCTTACCCCTATTGCCGAACTGGCGGGGAAGATACAGGAGGCTACAGATCGTATCAAGCAACTTGGAGTAGACCGGGAAACGGCTGAATACTGGTTTGCGCGGAAAACCATCGAACTGGGTGAAGCGCGTATCGACCAGGCTCAGAAGGAAAAGAAACTCTTGCACAAGGAAGAAGATAAGCTCCGTCAGGAGGAAGAGCGTCTGAAAGCGGAAGAACGTACGCTGGCTCTTTCCATTGAAAACGACGAGGTGGGACGCAAGGTAAAGGAGATGGAGCAGGAAATTCTTCACCTGGGAGAACTTCGTGACGAACGTATGCGCAAGATGGACGAGTACAACGAGGTGGCTTCCCAATTGTCGCTCGTGGCCAATCCCGAGAAAGATACGTTCCGGAAGCAACGTGAGGAGACGGAAAAACGCCTTGAACAACTTTCCGGCGAGATAGAAAACCATATCCGCGAGGCCGTGTCGCTGGAAAACGAACGCAATGCCATCGGAACTGAGATAGAAAGCCATCTGGCTACCATCGAGGCTTTGAAGAAGAACAAGAACAACATTCCTGTGCGCGAATCGGAAATACGCGACCTGATTCTGGCGCATACGGGAGCTACCAAAAAGGAAATTCCTTTCATCGGCGAGTTGATTCGGGTATCCGAAGACCATCTGGAATGGGAAGGTGCCATCGAAAAGATTCTTCATCATTTTGCCTTGCATCTGCTCGTTCCCGAAGAATACTACCATCAGGTGAACCAGTTTATCAATGAAACCAATCTGAACGGACGTATCACGTATTACCGCTATCGTACGTATAATTCGCTGGCGAGTATCGATACGTTTGCGGACACAGAAAACCGGGTTTTAGACAAGATAGAAATACGTTCCGACTCCGTGTACGAAGACTGGATTCGCGATACCATCTTCGAAAAGTATAATTATTCCTGCGTAGGCTCATTGGAGGAATTCGAACGCTATACCGAGAAGGCGGTGACGCGCGAAGGACTGGTGAAGTTCTCGCACGAGAGACACGAGAAAGACGACCGTGCACACGTTGCCCGTAAGGAGAATTACATTCTGGGCTGGGACAATCAGGAGAAGATTGCTCTTCTTCAGCACGAGGTGAAAAAACTCCAGGAGAAAGACATCGAACTCCTTTCGCAGATAAATACCATCGGTGCCGAGCGTCAGAAAGTGCAATATATTTACGATTTGAGCAAGAAGCTGGTCGACGCTTTTGCCGATTACGATGCGCTCGACTGGAAAGAGTATGCGCTTCGTCTTCAGGAGAAGCAGGCAAACAAGACCGAACTGGAACAGAACAACAACACCATCCAGGCTTTACAGAAACAATTGGAGGGGGTGAAAAATGCGCTCCAGAAGATATCCAAGGAAGATATTGCCCATAAACTGAAGCAGATTTTCGGTGTGGAACGGAAGATAGAGGAGACTCAGACCGATATGGAGGAGGCACAGAAGCGTATTGCTTCGCTCCGTTCGATGATGCTTACCGACTTCGAACAGGCTTACAAAGACTTGAAGGATTGTACCTACGAAAAGCTGAAGCAGGAGTATACCTCGTTCATGAACCGCAACGACCGCGAGAGAGGGAAGCTGGCCAACGGAAAACGGGAGTTCGAAGATGAGGCTAAGAACCACATACGTACCTTCAAGTATCCGTCGGAGTACATTACGGAGAAGTTCAAGGACTGGCGCTCCGATGTAGACGCTTTGCCCGAAGCCGAACACATCGAGCTGATAGAGGAATACCGGCACTTGCTGGCACGTCTTCAGAAGGAGAACTTGCCCAAGTACGAAAAGCAATTCGACAACTACCTGCAAAAGACACTGATAGACAAGGTGGGCGAGTTCCGTATGTTTTTCATGCACTGGAAAGATGCCATCGACGAGAACATCAAGATGCTCAACGAATCGTTGCAGGGCATTGATTACCGTTCGCGTCCGGTTACTTATATCCAGCTTGTGGCACAAAGTCGGGCTCACGAGGAGGCGCGCGAGTTCCGTAAGCTTATGGATGAGGCTATGCCCAATATCCAGCAGATGAATGCTACGGTAGACGGACGGAAGATTCATTTCCGCGACCATATAGAGCCCTTGATGTCGCGTTTGGAAGACGAGGATTGGCGCAAGAGGGTGATGGATGTCCGCTCCTGGTTCTCGTACAAGGCAGAGGAGTTCAACCGTGAAACCAAGCTCAAGGAAACTACTTACGAAAACATGGGGCACCTCTCGGGAGGAGAGAAGGCACAGCTCACCTATACCATATTGGGTTCTGCCATCGCTTATCAGTTCGGGCTTACCAAAAGCGGAATGCAGGAAAATTCCTTCCGCTTTATTGCCATCGATGAGGCTTTCAAGGCGCAGGACGAAGACAAGGCACGCTATCTGATAAACTTGTGCAAGCAGCTTCATCTCCAGCTTCTGGTGGTAACGCCGAACGACAACATTCATATCGTAGAAAACGATATCTCGTTTGTGTACTTTGTAGAGCGTAAGGAAGAGAAGACTTCATGGCTTTATAGCATGTCGATAGAACAATGGCAGGCAGAGAAGAATCCGGACAGGCTCTTCTGATGGACTGCTTACCCGATAGAACGATACTGAACCATTCGGTCAGGAGTGCCTGGCGCTCCGGCTGATGTGGTTCAGTATTTTTTTTCTTGCCACCTTTAAGCCGGGCGACAAAAGATCCGGTTCCATGACTTCCAGATGCATGCGTAGTTCCTCCAGCAATTCCGGGAAATGAACGCATTGCTTATAGGCCAGTTTCATGCAGAGTGCTTTTACTCCGGTAGATTCCTGTACCGAAATCATATGCTTCAAGCAAAACTCGAGGAAAGTGCCGTTTATTTCCTCTTTATCAAAAGGTTGTTCGAGCAGAATTGTTAGTATCAAACGGCGTTTTCCGGTATTTGTAGTCTGCATGGCTTCCTCTATCAGCTCCTTTTGTCTGGAGTAAAGCCATGGGGTATGGCAGGCATCAAGATGGGTGAGTATCCATGCGGCATTGGTCGATACACGGAGGTCGGTATGATAGACCCATGTGTATAGCGCATGTATTCCACTCTCGTTTTCCTGGAGCGAGAGCAGGGATATTATTTCCCGGATATCGTTTTCGTGTATTCTTTCGCTTAGTCTTTTCAGAAGGTCGGAATGGTTTATGTCTGTTTGAATATTATTTCTTTTGCAAAGATAGTATTTCATGGGAATCCGGTTCTAAAACAATACTATAATCGTCGTCGTAGTCTGTATGGCCCACGTCGCCGGCTCTCTAAACGTCGACGTCGTATTTACGTACGACGACGTTGGATATAGAATTCTTCCGATGGCGGAGACTTTCTCGGCAGATTGTAGAAAGAGTGTCGGCTCTTCGCGGAATAGAAGGAAGAAAGGTAAAATATCAGGTAATTTTTATCGGCCGAATTGGGGAATCTTTTATCTTTGTGGGAGGATGACTATGAGGATAGAAGGCAGAATCTTGAAAAACAGAAATAGCTTATGTTAGCGTATACTTATGTAGAAAAAGGCCGTTTCGAGTTGCGTGAGAAACCGGTTCCTTGTATAGAAACTCCGCACGATGCACTGGTACGCGTCACGCTGAGCAGTATTTGTACCAGCGATTTGCACATCAAGCACGGTAGTGTACCCCGGGCTGTACCCGGTATGACCGTAGGCCATGAAATGGTGGGAGTGGTAGAGCAGGTAGGCGAGGAAGTCACTTCGGTAAAACCGGGCGACCGGGTAGCGGTCAATGTAGAGACGTTTTGCGGAGAGTGTTTCTTTTGCCGGCACGGCTATGTCAACAATTGTGAAGACCCCGACGGAGGATGGGCGTTGGGATGCCGTATCGACGGAGGACAGGCCGAATACGTGCGGGTTCCTCATGCCAATCAGGGACTGAGCCGTATTCCTGATGGTGTGACCGACGAGCAGGCTTTGTTCGTAGGCGATATTCTGGCTACAGGCTTCTGGGCAACCCGTATTTCGGAAATCACCCCCGACGATACGGTGCTGATTATTGGAGCTGGTCCTACGGGCATCTGTACCCTTTTGTGTGTGAGATGGAAGCGTCCGCGCCGCATCATCGTATGCGAAAAATCGGAAGAACGTGCCCGCTTCGTGCGCGAGCATTATCCCGACGTATGGGTGGTACATCCCGACGAGTGCAAAGAAGCGGTACTGGCGCACAGTGCCCATGGAGGAGCCGATGTGGTGATGGAAGTTGCCGGAACCGATGATACCTTCCGTCTGGCCTGGGAGTGTGCCCGTCCCAATGCCATTGTTACCGTGGTAGCACTTTACGATGCCCCTCAGATACTTCCTTTGCCGGAGATGTATGGCAAGAACCTGACGTTCAAGATCGGTGGGGTAGACGGATGCGATTGCGACGAGATACTTCGTCTCATAGCCGGAGGAGAGATTGATACGACTCCTCTCATCACTCACCGTTTTCCGCTCGGGGAAATAGAAGAGGCATACCGTATCTTTGAGAATCGGCTGGATGGAGTGATTAAGATTGCAATAGAAGGGCCTAAATAAGGAGGAAATGCGATGAAAAAGTTATTGATGTTCTTGTGCATGTGTATAAGTTTGGGGGCTTGCCGGAGCGAAGCCGAAACCGGAAAGGCAGACCATCGTGTAGTATCGTCGTTAGACTTGGAGCGTTTCATGGGAACGTGGTATGAGATTGCACGTTACGACCATCGGTTTGAGCGGGGAATGACACACGTTACCGCTACATATACCCTGCTTGATGACGGAAAGATACAGGTGCTGAACGAAGGGCTGAAAGACGGAGAACGAAAGCAGGCCAAAGGACGTGGGAAACTGCCCGATCCTTCCGAGCCGGGCAAACTCAAGGTATCGTTCTTTCTATGGTTTTATGCCGACTATTATGTACTCGACATAGACGAAGATTACCGCTATGTGCTGGTAGGAAGCAGTAGCGACGATTACTTGTGGCTGATGAGCCGTGAGCCGGTGATGCCCGAAGCGGTGCTTCGTGAGTGGACAGACAAGATAGCGCGCCGGGGATACGATACCTCGAAGCTCATCTTTGTAGACCAGACTTCTGAAAAAAACAAATAAACCCGTTCATTCGATAAAGATAAAGAATATGAGAAAGAATTTTGGAACAAAAACATGGCTGTATCCGATGCCGGTATTTATCGTAGCGGCATACGATGCAGAAGGAAAACCCAATGCCATGAACGCGGCATGGGGAGGAATTCATACAGACAATATGGTAGGAATCTGCCTGGCCGAAGAGCATAAAACCACACAGAATATTCTCTCTACAAAAGCATTTACCGTGAGTATGGGCACCGTAGAGCAGCATGTGGCATGCGACTATGTGGGTATCGTATCGGGCAACGACGAGCCGGATAAATTGGCAAAGGCGGGCTTTCATGTAGTGAAGTCGGAGTTTGTCCATGCTCCGGTTATCGAAGAATTGCCTATGACACTGGAGTGTGAGCTGGTTTCGTACGATGCGGAAACCTGCTATCTGGTAGGACGTATCGTGAACATCTCGGCCGACGAGCATATCCTGGGCGAGGACGGAAAGATTGATGTAGCAAAGCTCAATCCTATTCTGTACGATCCCATCCGTCACGACTATCGGGCAATGGGTGAGAAAGTAGGAAAGGCTTTTTCCGACGGACGTGCACTGAAGTAAATTCCATTATCAGGTATAGTTTTAAAGATATAGCAGCTATGGGGAAATTTTTGTTTTCTATTATTTATATTATGATATTTAGTTCTTCTTTTTTAAGAGCTCAGAATGTGTTGAATGAGAAATACGAACGTCATTGGGAATCGGGATACGAGAAGGTGCGAATTATTTCTTATAATATATTTAATGGATTTGACTGGGGAAAAGATATCGATCGTCAGAATCGGTTTGTAGATTGGATAAGGCAACAAGATCCGGAAATTCTGGCCTTGCAAGAATTGTGTGGCTTTACACAAGAAAGTTTGTCTGCTTTGGCAAAACAATGGGGGCATCCGTATGCCGTGATTGTAAAGGAAAATGGTTATCCGGTAGGGATTACTTCGAAGAAACCGATTGATGTGAAAAAAAAGATGCTGGAAAATTGCGGACATGGCTTGCTTCATGTAAAGACATATGGGTTTGATGTGCTGGTGACACATTTGAATCCTAATAATACCAATCAGCGTAGGTTGGAGGCTGAGACAATCACGACGTACATCAAAGAACACCAATTGGATACCTGTCTGCTGATGGGAGATATGAACGCTCATTCTCCGTTTGATGCGGATTATATGGAGATGACTTCAACCGATTTATTGATGAAATATGGTGGTAAGGACAGTCCTAATTTATTAGACGGGCATTTTGACTATTCTGTTATATCCCGTTTCCTTTCATACCCTCTTATAGATGTTTGTCAAAAGTTTACCGATGTTTCCGAAAGAGTCTCTTTTCCGACTCCTGTTTTAATGTATCTTTCCAGAAAAGATACGGTCCGTAAACGGATAGGAGAACGATTGGACTATATTTTTGTTACTCCAACACTTGTTTCGAGCGTGGTGGATGCTTTTGTATATAATGGAGAAGATAATGATTTTCTTTCAGACCATTATCCGGTAGGAGTAGATTTATGTGTTAAACTCAATGAAAAACAATGAATTTATAAGAACTTTGGGGATATAAAAAGAGGTATTGAAGTTCTTGTTATGATCAAGTTGATCTTATATGATATCTTCCAAAATACCTCTGTGCTTCTCTCCCCATTCTTCCATACTGTCTATTATAGGTAATAAACTTTTACCTAATTCAGTTAATGAATATTCACTATGTGGCGGTAGTTCAGCAAATATCTTCTTTTTTACGATACCATGTATTTCCAGTTCCCGTATATCATGATCCAATACACGTGAGGTGGCTTCAGATATTTCTTTATGTAACTGGCTGGGCCTTTTAGGTTCATCTCTTAATGCATCTATAAGACATGGTTTCCATTTGGAACCCATTACTTCCATTGTGATACGAATGCCGCAGGATAGGTCTAAAGGAGTTTTACGCTTATACATACCTTAAATGAAATTTGGTAGGCTGCAAAATTAAGACTTTTAATTGTATTGGTAATCAATATATGAAAATTTTATCAGTATATGATTCTTTTTTCATGTATTGTATCCGATTGTAGCATAATCTATTTTTGCAAAAAAATATTCGTATGAAAGTAATGATTGTAAATGGTAGTCCCAGAAAAGGAAATACCTGGAGAGCTCTTAGTTTGATTGCTCATTCACTGAATTCCTCTTATGAAGTAAGTAGTTTTAATTTATACGATTATTTCATATCGGGTTGTAGAAATTGTGACGCCTGCCATAAAAAAGGAGGTTATTGTACACAGAAAGATGATAGTAATAAATTGTTACAGTTTCTTGTTGATTCGGATATTGTAGTATTGGGTACTCCTGTTTATTATTGGGGAATTTCTGCTCAGATGAAACTTTTTATAGACAAGTTTTATGCAGTTAATTCATTGCTGTCAGAGTCTCCTAAAAGAATGCTTGTAGTGGCATGTGGTGCCAATTCCTTAGATGATGTTCAATATGAGCTTATTGGCAAGCAGTTCAATTCAATAGCAAAATATCTGAACTGGAATTTTACCAAATATATACCGGTCTCTGCCTACAATCCAGATGATATTGAGCGACAAGATGGTTTGATGCAACAGATTAAAAATATAGGTTTATCACTTTAATAGGTTTTATATGAATTATAGAGATTTTGGAAATACTGGATTTAAAGCAAGTGAAATTTCACTTGGTACATGGCAGCTTGGTTCTAAATGGGGTGAAATATTTAATGAAAAAGTAGCTTTAGATACACTTGAGTCTGCTTATGATAATGGAGTTAATTTAATTGACACTGCTGACATCTATCAGGATGGTATGAGTGAAAATATTATTGGTAAATTTCTTAAGACCAAAAAAGATAAAATATTTGTAGTTACCAAATGTGGTCGTAAATTGAACCCTCATATCGCTTCCGCCTATAATGAAAAGAATATTACTGGATTTATACATGATTCCATTCGTAACATGAATGTAGATAAGCTGGATATGGTATTGCTACATTGTCCACCTTCTGAAGTGTATCATAATGAGGAGCTTTTTTCATGTTTGGATAAACTTAGAAAGCAAGGTGACATAAGCCATTATGGGGTAAGTGTTGAGCGTGTTGATGAAGCATTGACCGCTTTGAACTATAATATTTCTGCTATTGAAATCATTTTCAATATGTTCAGATTAAAACCGTCCGAGAACTTATTCGCAAAAGCGAAAGAACGCAATGTGGGGATTATAGTACGCGTTCCTCTTGCCAGTGGGCTGCTGACTGGCAAATATACTGAATCTACGATATTTAGTGATAAAGATCACCGTTCATACAATAGAAACGGAGATTTTTTCGATAAAGGAGAAACATTTTCGGGTGTAGACTTTAACATTGGTATCGAAGCAGCTCGTGAATTGAAAAGACTGCTTGCTACTGAAGATTTGGCATCAAGAGCTCTTCGTTATATTTTGATGTACCCTGAAGTGAGTACTGTGATACCAGGTGCAAGTTCTCCAGAACAGATAGAGGCTAATGCGAGAGCTTCAGAATTGCCGGCATTTTCTGATGGAGAAATGGATATAGTTAAGCAAATATATAATAAATATATTCGCGAAAAGATTCATAGTAATTGGTGATTTTTATATTTGGGATGCAGTATAAGCTGATTTTATTCATTTTCTATGTGGAATTCCAAAAGAACTGGTTCTTGTAAAATTGTTAATATTAAATTTTATCGTATATGAGAACTTTAAAAAACATTTATTCATTACTGCTGATTGCAGTGGCTTCGTTTGGAATGATTTCATGTGATAATGATGATAATAACGGCATGCTAAATCCTCCTGAAGAAATTACTACTGATGTAGTGTGGGGAGACTTTACTGGCAATGTTCTTATGACTCCTATAGAAAAGGAAGAGGGTAATGAAGGGCTTACCATTACGGCAAAAGTAGAGAATGATACAATAATTTTTGATGATTTTCCTATAAAGGATATTGTACTTTCTATTGTCAAGGATGAAGAGACTGCCAATGAAATAGTTGAACTTGTCGGAAAGATCAATTATAAAATTGGTTATGAACCTGAATTGTCTGAACAGAAAGATCTTGTTAGTCTGACGTTGGATCCTAAGCCTTTGGACCTCTCAGTTAATATTCCTATCGGTAACGAAGGTGAAATAACTCCATTGCTGGTTAGAGTAAAAATAGAGGCTACTGGTACAAGCGATTCTTATATAGTTGAATCAATGAATCTGAATTTCAAATTTATTGTGAGAGAAATTCTTATAGGTAGTAAGGATACAGATATGGCAGAAATTGAAGGCTTTGTTCCTTTATTCTTTGATTTCGATATGACAGAAAAAATAAAATAATCACATTTATTACTTCTTAAAATAGAGGTTATCTCAAAATGATTTGGGATAGCCTCTATGGTATTACGTTATATGAATAATCTTTATGTTCCAGGTTGTGCGCTGATGTCGTACAAACCATCTTTAGCTGATAAACTGATACAGTTTCTTGAAACCCGATACGGTAGACCTGAATCTTTTTATACCTGTTGTTTTCACAAACCTGATATTTCGCCCGATACCCGGATTCTTACTCCGTGTGTGGCTTGTATGGATGTGTATGAGAAACGGGGATATACGGTAGAGTTTCTCCTTTCCGATATAGCCCGAAGCAATGATTTTCCTTTTCCGGATTATGGTGGTATGACAATGAGTATTCAGGATACTTGCTATGCCCGTAAAAGACCGGATGTTCATCAAGCCATTCGTTTATTGCTGGAGCGTATGAATATTCGTATCGTTGAGCCGCAGGCCACTTGCTCACATTCCAAATGTTGTGGTCAGACTTTCTATGGTAAGATAGATACTTCTAAGGTAGAGGATTTAATGCGGAAGAGAGCAAATGAAATGCCTTGCGAGAATGTAGTAGTTTATTGTTCTTCGTGTATTGTAAGTATGATGGTGGGAGGAAAAAAGCCTCGTTATATTTTGGATTTATTGTTCAATGAGGAAACAGATATGCACCGTTTTACTATTGATGACTGGAATAGAAAACTGAATCTTTTTAAAAGTAAACATACTTGCAGATAACGGGGAAGGTGAAGTTTTTATTTAGAGCAGACAACCTTTTGCTGAGGACCTTCAAAATAAAGCGAAACAGTTTTTCTCTGTTTTTTAAGTTCGCTTTATTTTGAAGATTTTTTATATTATTCTTTTGATGTGTTTTTCCCCTCGAAGAACTTCTTCCGGTAATACGATTGAGCCGTATACAGCGCCGCCACGGGATTGTTTCCCGTTACCCGGTCTTTGGTGACCAGTGTGGTGACATATGCATCGGAGTACTTGTAAAACAAGCTATCGTGGCCTACACACAGACCGATGACTACATTCAAATCTGTCTTCGCTTCGTTGAGCAGACGTGCCTGGAGGATAGGATTGCACATGGCGGCTCCAATCTCTTCGCACTTGGCAGGAATTCCTACCGACGATTTGGCTTGTCCGGCCACTTTGCATATCACCGAGTACGCCTCAAAGCCGTTTGCTCTCAGAATCCGTGCAAAGATACGCGCTTCGTTTATCAGGCCGATGCAATTGGCAATTCCGATACGGCGGGCACCTATTTTGCGGGCAAACTCCATGATTTCCTGCACGCGCGTCCATTGGCAATATCCTTCGTATTCCACTTCGGCACTCGCTATCATGATGCGCCGGTTATCTCCCTCCTCGTAGCGCTCCAGTGCCCATTGGCGGTCTTCCTCCTTCAGGTTTGTGGTAAGGCAGAAATCCGGATACGTACGGTCTTTATATTTACAATTCTGTGTACCGCAATCTACACAGGTATGCGTTTCGTGTTCTTTTTCCATAAAGCGTTATAAATGGTTTCGGTATGGCAAAGATACGCATTTCCCGAGAAAAAGCATTTAGCCGTCAGAGTAAACCTTGACTATGGATATACTCCATAAACTGCTCCCTGTAGTTTTCGCTTATCGGTATATACACGTCTTTGCCGAACAAAATGCGGAAGCGTGAAATCTCCCTTATCTTTTTCAGATTTACGATGTACGACCGGTGTACCCTCATGAAATGCGAGGGCAGCAATGAAGAAAGTTTTTGTAAGCTGTTCAGAGTGATGACCGGTTTGGGGCGGTCTTCCAGATAGATACATACATACTCGCTCATTCCTTCTATATACAGAATTTTTTCTTTCTCTATGCGCACCATCTTGTATTCGCTTTTTACGAATAAAGTTTGCCCTTCCTCTTCTTCTTTAGGCGAGTTATGGTTCATCTCATAGATTTTGCGTGCCTTTTCAGCTGCTTTCAGACACTCGGCAAATCCGAACGGTTTGGTCAGATAGTCGATGGCATTGAGGCGGAAACCTTCGATGGCATATTCGGTATAAGCCGTAGTAAAAATCACCATAGGCGGATGAACCAGCGAACGTATAAAGTCCACTCCATTCATATCGGGCATATTGATATCGGCAAAAATAAGATCTACCTGTGAATGTGCCAGTACTTCCGAAGCCTGGATGGCATTCTGGCAGGAAGCCGTTCGGGTAAGAAAAGGAATACGGTCGATGTATCCTTCCAGTTGAGCAAGAGCCAAAGGCTCATCGTCGATAATCAGACATTTCATGATAGTGGAGGTATGATAAGTAAAACATGATACGAGGATGCATCTTCCGTAAGGGTAAACGTATAATTGTTTCCATAAAGCAGATGCAAGCGTTTCTTTATATTCTCTATCCCGATACCGTGATGTTCGTGGGCTGTACAGGTATGCTTGCTATTGTGGCATGCAAAGGCAATTCCCTCGTCGGTACGGGTAATACTCACTTCGATATACGAGCTTTCCTGATAGCTGACTCCATGTTTGAATGCATTTTCCAACAAAGTGATAAAAAGCAAAGGTGGAATCTGGATATCGGGAACAATCACCGGAAAATTGGTCTTTATAGTGAGCTGTTCTGTATATCTTAACCGCATCAGGGCGATGTAGTTTTCGAGAAACTGAATCTCCCGTTCCAGCGAGATACGGCTTTTGTTGGCTTCGTACAGCACATAACGCATCAGCTTCGACAATTCGAGAATGGTCTGCTTTGCTTTTTCTCCGTCGATGTCTACCAGTGCATGAATATTATTCAAGGTATTCATGAAAAAGTGCGGATTAAGCTGATACTTCAGATACTGGAGCTCCGATTCCAGATGCTGGTGCTCGAGCTCTTTTAATATCTCCTCATCATGTAGTGATTTGAGAAATAACCGGATCGTAAGGTTGAATCCCACCAACAGAATTGCTACAATGATGTGAATAAGCAGAAAGGGGGGGCGTATGAGTGGAGCCGGATGCATTTCACTTCTTTTGTGGGTAAGTGGAGGGGGATAATCACAATAAGAGCGGATTTGAGGAGTTGATTTCTTCAAGGATATATTGTGCTCTTGGATGTCGGGATTAGGAGAGAATACTTTGAAGCCTTCCGGTAAAACAACAAACAAGAACCCGATTGTAAAAACGAGTGATACAATGTATCCCATGTAATATTTCTTCAGAAGAAGACGGGGAATTAATAAATAATTGTGAATGAGAAATAACAGGAAGAACGGACACATAATGAGCCATACGCCCGATACTTCCTTCCATAATTCATTGGGATGAAAGGTCTTCTCGTTGAGTAAAAAGTTTACGAATGGAGTTCCTAAAATTAAAATCCATATGAAGGCGTAAATAATTTGTTCTAATAAAAGATGCTTGTGTTGGCTTTTCATCATGACATACAATTGTTTTTCGGAAACAAAAATAGAAATACAATGAGCGGTGTTGCAACTAAAATCGGCCAATGGGCTGATTTTACAGACCAACCACTTTTATTTTCAGTTTTATAAAAAACGCTTTTACCGGATTAAGTCTGATGATATTCAGCATTGGCCGATAGAATAGAGGCGTTTACTGATTCTATTTTCGGATTGTTTTTCTCCTTTTTACATTTGCCCTCAAACAAAATAGACAGAATATGAGAACGATGAAGCGAACCATATGGGCTTTGTGTGGGGTAATGTGGATGAGTATTCCCGGGTATTCTACGGGCGATGTACGTTACGATGAACCTCAGGAGAAAGAAACATCCTTTAAAGAAATTCCCAATCCGGAAAAGGCCGCCCGCAAACGGGTAGACGAGTTGGATAAAGTGTTGCATCTTAGTAAAAAGCAGTATAAGAAAATTTATAAACTCCTATTAAAAGAAGAGAGAGATAGGTTGGATCAGGGGATAGGATATATGTCTATGCGAACAGAGCGTCCATTACCTCCGATGGGAGGAGGATATCCTCCTGCCGGAGGCGGACACCCTGGTGGCTTTGGAGAAGGGTTCAAGGGAGAACGCCCTCCGATGCCTCCTCCGACCGGCGATGAAGAACGAGCGGAAAAAGAAGCCGAACGGATAAAGAAGAGAACGAAAAAGATGCGTAAGATTCTTACCGATGAACAATATGATATATGGCTCACTCTGAAACCCGAGCCGCCTGTAAAGGGGAAGAAGCCTTCCGGCTTCCATCCGGGCGAAGATGAACGACCTTCCTTTCACCCCGATTCTTCTGAAACCTGTTGCGAATAAAAATGAACTGGAAGAAAGGATGGGGCATAGGAGCTATAGTGGCTCTGTGTCTGGTATCGTGTAGCGAAGAAGAAATAGAGTATTATCCTATGGGCAAGAAACATTTGGGAGAAACCTATACCGAATATTCAATTGCTAATATCTGGTCGACCGACTCTGTAAGTCGTATTCCTCTCAATTTCTATGCCGAAGAAGTGACTTCACTTCCGTACGTAGCTTACGATGAGTCGGCTTGTGTGTTTACATTTCATCGGGGAAGTACTGACAAATATCTTATTTCGTGGGATTATGATACAGAAGGAAGTTATGTGGAAGTGCAATATGGACAGAACGGCTTGTGGTATACGGTCAATGCACAAAAGCATGCCGGTACTTATCTCCTGACGGCCAACGACGGCATGGGGGTGAGAATGTGTATCCAAAGCGGCGGATCGATGATACTCAGTGACGATGAAATAAAATATGGTATTGGTGTCACTGTATATAAATTTAAAATTGAAGAGGCAGAACCGGAAAGCACGGAAGAAGATTGCTATCAGGTGAGTGGAAATTGATTCGCATAAATATGTTCTGTGTATAGCAGCCCGCTGGAGGAGGAAGTCGGTTCCTTTCCGGCGGGCATTGCTATTTGGAGAGGTTATAGTAAGCCTATAAAAGTATCGACATCCTCTTCGCGTGTAGCCCAGCTCGTAACGAAGCGTACCATCGTTTCCGTTTCTCCACGCGGCCCCCATAGTTCGAAGGTAGCGTGAGACAAAAGCCGGTCCATCTCTTTGTTGGGCAGGCAGACGAACTGCTGGTTGGTAGGCGAGTCGATAGGAAGTTTGTATCCCTTTTCCACGAAAGCCTTTTTCAACTTCAGGGCAAGGCGTACGGCATGTGCTCCGATGCGTTCGTAAAGCCTGTCTGTAAAGAGCGTTTCAAACTGGATACCCAGCAGACGGCCTTTTGCCAATAAGGCTCCGTGTTGTTTCACCAGGGGGAAGAAGTGCGGAAGACGTTGCGCACGAGGAGCTACCACCGCTTCGCCGAAGAGTGCACCCACTTTGGTTCCTCCGATGTAGAACACATCGCAAAGCCGGGCAATATCCTTAAGCGTTACATCGGTATTTTCGGCCGCCAGTCCGTATCCCAGTCGTGCTCCGTCCATATAGAGCGGTATCTGTGCCTTGCGGCATACTTGGCTCAATGCTTCCAGTTCGTCGAGGGTATAGAGTGTGCCCAGTTCGGTAGGATGCGAAATATACACCATTCCCGGAGCCACCATGTGTTCGTAAGTCTCGTCACGATAAAAATCCGTGATGTATTTATCTACTTCCTCTGCTTTTATTTTCCCGTCGTGCGAAGGCAGGGTAATGACCTTGTGCCCTGTAGCTTCGATAGCACCCGACTCATGTACGTTGATGTGTGCCGTTTCCGTAGCCAGTACTCCTTCGTGATGTCTGAGTAAGCCGTCTATTACGGTAGCGTTGGTCTGTGTACCTCCTACCAGAAAATACACCGCGGCTTCGTCTTGTGCACAAGCCTCACGTATCTTTTCTTTCGCCCGTTGCGTATACGCATCACTACCGTATCCGGTTGTCTGTTCCAGATTGGTTTCTACCAGACGCTTCATCACTTCCGGATGTGCTCCTGCCATATAGTCTGTGTCGAAATGTATCATTTGAGTTTTGAGTTATTGAGTTTTTAAGTTTGTGGGTTTGAGTTTTTAGGTTTATGCAAAAGTAGGAAAAAGTTTGATTTTAAGTTTTTAAGTTTTTTAGTTTTTAGTTGGTGGGCTTGAGTTTTTAGTTTGTAAGTTTTGGGGAGTGTAATCAATCAACTCAAAATCAAACTCAAGAACTGAGAACTAAACTCACAAACTTAAAAACTCAAGAACTTATATTGTCATTTGTCACGTTTGTCATGGGCAAGAGCAAACTCACACCTTGTCCCCTTATCCCCTAACTCAAAAAAATACAAGTAAAAAAGGTAGTTTTATCCGTGTTGCGGGTATGCATGCTCGAGATGGAAAAAGCTACTTTTGAAAAGTAAATTATCAATTATTTCAAATCATGGAAAGACCTTATATTTTTTGCCATATGCTAACTTCGCTTGATGGTAAAATCATGGGAAAGTATATGGAGATTCCTGAAGGAGAGAATGCAATTCGAGAGTTTTATGAGATTGCATTTGGACCTCATCGTCATTATTCTCATCAGGGATGGTTGTCCGGCCGTGTGACAACTGACGATAATTTTACATTCTATAATCCTCCTGCACTGGATGAACTGGTACATGATGTTCCAGAAGGGGACTTTATAGCGCGTAAAAGTAATATGTATTATGTATCTATTGATCTTTCTGGGAAGTTAGGATGGAAATCGCACACTCTGACCTATGAGGAAACTACAGCCGAGGTAATAGAGGTTCTTGGTACTCAGTCGAGTCCGGCTTACAGAGCATTTCTTCGTAAATTAGGCATTTCGTATCTGATTGCAGGTGATGAGAATGGATTGAATTATGAACTGCTCCTTACTAAATTGAAGACTTTGTTTGATATTGATACGTTGATGTTGGGAGGTGGAGGTGTACTTAACTGGTCGTTTATTCAGGCCGGGTATTGCGACGAATTAAGTATCGTTATTGCACCTGCCGCTGATGGGGCAAGAGATACACAAACCTTATTCATGACGAAGGAAGGGCTCACGACTGATTATCCTAAAGGGTTCAGTTTATTAGGAGCGCAAGTACTTGATAAAGGAGTAGTATGGTTGAGATATACAAATAGTTCATGTAAGAAAGACAAAGAATAATATGAGAACAAGTTTACTGATATTCATTACATTTATTTCATTCAATATGGTAAAAGCACAGACTCAAGTCCGGCAGACCGCCGGCAGAGAACAATTGGGCGATTTTGCGCCTAAGTTTGCAGAACTGAACGATGATGTACTCTTTGGAGAAGTATGGAGCCGGACCGATAAACTTGGCTTACGCGACCGGAGTATGGTCACCCTGACAGCTTTGATCAGTTCGGGTATTACAGATTCTTCACTTACTTATCATCTTCAGACGGCCAAGAAGAATGGTATCACCCGTACCGAGATAGCCGAAATATTGACTCAGATTGGATTTTATGCCGGATGGCCCAAGGCATGGGCGGCTTTCCGCCAGGCTAAAGAAGTCTGGAAAGAAGAAAAAGAGCCTTCAGATTCGAAAGAAGCTTTCGAGCAGGAAATGCTTTTCCCGCTTGGTGCACCCAATGATGCCTTTGCGCGCTACTTTATCGGACAGAGCTATTTGGCTCCTTTGTCTACCACACAAGTAGGAATATACAATGTCTCTTTTGAGCCGGGATGCCGTAATAACTGGCATATTCATCATGCCGCGAAAGGAGGTGGACAGATTCTTATTTGCATAGCCGGAAATGGATGGTATCAGGAGTGGGGGAAAGAGGCTCGTCTGCTTCAACCGGGTGATGTGGTCAATATCCCTGTGGGAGTAAAACACTGGCATGGAGCCACAAAAGACGGCTGGTTTGCCCATCTGGCTATTGAAGTGCCCGGAGAAGAGACCTCCAATGAGTGGTTGGAGCCGGTAGACGAGAAGACTTATGCCGCACTGGATACCAGAAAATAAATTCAGAAAGAAGACAAGGACTGAAACCTTAATTTTGTGAGTGACAATATTCGCAGGGAGCGAATCCTGTGAGTTTCTTAAAAAGAAGGCTGAAGTATTGCACGCTGGGATAACCCAGCCAGTGTGATACTTCGGCCGTTGTATATTCGGAGCAAAGTAGCATGCGACGTGCGGCTTGTATACGTTGGAGCTGGAAAAACTCTTCGGGAGTATGTCCTGTCTCAAATTGCAGAAGATCGGTGAAATAGCTTGCCGACAATCCCAGTGTATCGGCAATGCTTTCTACAGAAGGAAACAGACCCTTTTTTAATTGTCCGGAGCGAATGTAATTGTCAATTGTTTTCTTAACTCTTTCCAATAACTTTTTATGGATGTCTTCCCGGGTGATGAATTGCCGTTCGTAATAACGTGTACAATAATCGAGAAGAAGTTTGATGTGTCCGGACAAGAGGGTAGCCGTATGGGTATCGACCGAATGGTGTAATTCATCCTCCATATTTTCAAAGCAGCATAAAATTTTTTCGGTTTCCCGTGCCGACAAATGGAGGGCTTCCTCTTTCCGGTAATTGAAAAAAGAATACTGGCAAAGTTGATTCTGTAACGGTGTACATCTCAATAAATCAGGGTGAAATGCCAGTAAGTATCCTTTTGTAGGTGAGTTTCCTGACTCACTCAGACGGAAAACTTCTCCTGGAGAGAGGAAAATCATTGTAGCATTGGAGTAATCATATTCCGTGTGTCCTAAACCGGCTGATTGCTCTGAAGCAGATTCTATTAGCAGAATGGTATAAAACTCAAACTTTACGATTCTTTCTTCCCATGAAGAATTTTCAAGATTGACCAGGCTTACTTGTGGATGCCAGGTTTTACACCCCATACACTGGTTGCATTCGCATATGGTTTTTAAATCGATTATGTGAGATTCTTTTACCATTTCCTGATTGTTTCTATGCTGAATGTTGACTACGATATTCTCCCGGTGTACATCCTACCCGTTTCTTGAAAATCCGTGTAAAGTGCTGGGGATACTGAAAGCCCAGACGATAGGCTATTTCACTTACATTTCGTGTTTGAGACAAGATTTCTTCTTTGGCAATATTGATCAGTTTATCCTGAATATATTCCTGTGCGGTACGTCCGGTTTCTTTTTTTACCAGATCACCGAAATAATTGGGAGAGAGACAAGCACGGTCGGCAAAATATTTTACCGTAGGGAGTCCTTGCTCTTGTGGCAATTGGCTTTGGAAATACCAGTCAAGTTCCTCTTCGAATTTTGTCAGCACATCTTTGTTGGCCGTAGCACGGGTAATGAACTGGCGTTCATAGAAACGCATGCAATAGTCCAGAAGCAGTTCGATGTTGCGCACAATGAGTCGTCGGCTATGTTTGTCGATAGGATGTTGGAGCTCTGCTTGTATGTTGGACAGGCAATCCAGATAAATCTGCTTTTCTTCGTCCGAAAGGTGGAGCGCTTCGTTCGAGGCATAAGAAAAGAATGAATACCGTTTGATTTCCCTGCCCAGTGAAGTCCCCCGAATCAGATCGGGATGAAAAAGCAGTCCCTGGGCCAACGGACGTGTTCCTTCTTCCATTTTCACTTCCACTACTTGTCCGGGAGCAAAGCTCGTTACGGTACCCTCCTGATAGTCGTACGGCTGGCGTCCGTAACGTAAATCGCCACAACGGGTTTGTTTCAGAAACAAGGCATATACGCCATAGTTTAGAGTAAAATGAGTAGGATATGTAGTTGCGTTTTTTAAGTCGACTACGGCCACAAGCGGATGTAGCGTTTCCAGTCCGTACAAACGGTTGTATTGGTCTATACTTTTCAGGTTGATGATGTCACTTGTGTTCATGGCATGAAATATTTTTATTCGTTCTTTATTTGCAAAGTTAGCGATTCTCTTTCGAACTCTGCCTACCCATATTACGGTTTGTAATACATGCGGAAACGTTTTTATCAATGTAGGTAGTCATTGTAAGTAGCCTTCTGTAATTTGGGTAATACAATCCGTAAACGAGGTATAGTTTCTTCTTCTTCTTCTTCGGAACTTTGTATCCGAACCAAAAACAGATTCTAGTATGAAACAGGGATGGAAAAAATGGGGCATGGTAGCTGTACTGTGCCTGTGGGGAACCACAAAAATGTGTGCCCAGACAAACGGATTAAATAAAGATAGTATGATGGAACAAAAACTGACTCTTACAGAAGAATGGGATAAGACATTCCCGAAAAGCAACCGTGTAGATCATAGAAAGGTAACCTTTCATAACCGCTACGGCATTACGCTGGCCGCCGACCTGTATATTCCGAAGCAGGCAGAAGGGAAATTGCCCGCCATTGCCGTGAGTGGTCCTTTCGGAGCGGTAAAAGAACAATGTAGCGGACTCTATGCGCAGACGCTGGCAGAACAGGGCTTTCTCACGCTTGCCTTCGATCCCTCGTTTACCGGCGAGAGTGGAGGTGAACCCCGCTATGTAGCTTCGCCCGACATCAACACAGAAGACTTCTGTGCGGTGGTAGACTATCTTTCTACCTGTCCCGAAGCCGATGCAGAGAGAATCGGTATTCTGGGCATCTGCGGATGGGGAGGTTTTGCTCTCAATGCGGCGGCTATCGATACTCGTATCAAGGCCACGGTGGCTTCTACCATGTACGACATGACGCGGGTAACGGCCCGGGGGTATTTCGATGCGATGGATGCCGATGCACGTCAGGAACTTCGGAAACAATTGAATGCCCAGCGTACGGAAGATTACAGAAACGGAACCTATGCCCTGGCCGGAGGTGTAATCGATCCTCTGCCCGATGATGCTCCTCAATTTGTAAAAGATTATTACGCTTATTACAAGACTCCGCGCGGCTATCATGCCCGCTCGCTCAACTCGAACGGCGGATGGAACAAAACCTCTTCGCTTTCTTTTCTCAATATGCCTATCCTGGTGTATAGCGACGAGATTCAGAGTGCCGTACTTGTGGTGCATGGAGAAAAGGCCCACTCACGCTACTTTGGCGAAGATGCCTTCAAGAAGCTGAAAGGAGCGAATAAGCGCTTGCTTATCGTGCCCGGTGCCAGCCATACCGATTTGTACGATAATCTGGAAAAGATTCCTTTCGGAGAGATAACGGCTTTTTATCGTGAACATTTAAAATAATTATAAGATGACACTCGACGATTTTTTGCAACATGTCAAGGCACGCCGTCCGCTCGACACTCCCGAGATTTACCGGCTGATGGATGAAATGAACGACGAGGCACGCCGTATTACCTGCCAGATGAACTACACTTACCATACGCAGGAGGAGCTCCGTGTATTATTCTCCCAGCTCACGGGACATCCCGTAGACGATACGTTCCGTATGTTTCCTCCGTTTTATACCGATTTCGGAAAGAATATCTGTGTAGGCCGGAATGTGTTTGTGAATGCCGGATGTCATTTCCAGGACCATGGCGGGGTAACACTGGGCGATGGTTGCCTGGTGGGACATAATGTGGTATTTGCTACACTGAACCACGATTTCCGTCCCGAGCACCGCGCCGCTATGTTTCCGGCTCCTATTGTGGTAGAAAAGAATGTATGGATTGGCTCGAATGCCACTATTCTTCAAGGGGTAACGATAGGCGAAGGTGCCATTGTAGCGGCCGGTGCCGTGGTGACGAAAGATGTACCTCCCCGAACGGTGGTGGCAGGAGTGCCGGCAAAGGTAGTGCGGTCTGTAGACTGATGAACGAATGAAAGGAACCGAAAAGACCGAAGAACTTCTTGCGTTGATACGTGAGGGGAAAGCGATCACCCGATCCGGACAGATTCGTTTGGTAGTAAGGTTGAGTATTCCTGCCATCGTAGCCCAGTTATCCTATATCCTGATGCAATATATTGATGCCGCGATGGTGGGAAGTCTGGGTGCCGGTGCTTCTGCCTCTATCGGATTAGTCTCTACTACTACCTGGCTATTCTGGGGACTTTGTACAGCTATGGGTATGGCCTTCTCTGTACAAGTTGCTCATCAGATAGGAAGCGGCAATTTGAAAGAGGCCCGTGCCGTATTGAGGCAAGGCATAGGAGCTGCACTCTTTTTTTCCATTCTTTTAGCCCTTGTTGGAATTGCTTTAAGTGGAGTACTTCCCCGATGGCTCGGAGGAGAGGAGTCGATACGGCATGATGCATCACTTTATTTTCTTGTCTTTTCTCTTTTTTTGCCGGTACTTCAGATGAATTTTCTGGCGGGAGGAATGCTCCGGTGTAGTGGTAATATGCGTGTACCCAGCCAGACCGGAGTGTGGATGTGTGTGGCCGATATCATATTGAACTTCTTTCTGATATTTCCTTCGAGGGAGATACAGATAGGTACGGTATCTGTGTTTGTTCCGGGTGCAGACCTGGGTGTAGCAGGAGCAGCATTGGGTACAGCCTTAGCCGAAACATTTGCTACGGGATATATGGGATGGTATCTTTTTGTCCGTTCTTCGGTGTTACGCCTTACGTCGGAGAGTGGAAGTTTTCTCCCTAAAATGGAAGTCATAAAGAAAGCACTCCACATCGGATTGCCCATGGGGCTGGAGCATATCGTGATTTGCGGAGCCCAAATAATGACTACCGTCATAGTTGCTCCGCTGGGTATCTTTGCCATTGCCGCCAACTCGTTTGCCATAACCGCCGAGAGCCTTTGTTATATGCCTGGTTATGGGATAGCTGATGCCGCTACCACATTGGCAGGGCAGAGCTATGGAGCTGGACGGTTCGCTTTGACACGTCGGTTTGCTTTCATTACGGTAGGATTGGGAATGGCGGTTATGGGGATAATGGGAGTAGCCATGTATGTATGGGCTCCCCACATTATCGGACTCATGACTCCCGTACCCGAAGTCCGTGAATTAGGAGTCATGGCACTTCGCATTGAAGCCTTTGCAGAACCCATGTTTGCCGCTTCCATTGTATCTTATGGTGTGTTTGTAGGAGTTGCCGATACACTTGTTCCCTGCCTGATGAACTTCTTTAGTATTTGGGCCGTACGTCTTTCGTTGGCCGCTCTGCTTGCTCCGTCGATGGGGCTGAAGGGAGTATGGATTGCGATGTGTGTGGAGCTCTGTTTCCGGGGATGTATTTTCTTGTGCCGGCTCTGTGGTAACCGGTGGATAAAAAATAAATAAATGTAATTTGTAAAACTATTTTACACATGAAGATAGGATGGAACTGTATGTGGACTTTGCTTTTTGTGGCCATGATTGGTATGATGTCGTGCAGCCCCGATGAGAGGGGGTATATGGAAGAAAAACAACCGGTACCTCCTTCAGAAAGTGGAGAAGGGAATGAAGATTATAATAATCCCAATAATGAAGAAGATAAAATGAACAGAACGATACAGATTCGGATAGGAGAGAAGGTTTTCTCTGCTACCCTGGAAGACAATGAAACGGCACGCGCCTTTGTATCCCGTCTTCCTATGACGGTTACGATGACCGAAATGAACGGTAATGAGAAATATTACACCTTGCCCTACTCGTTGCCGGTAGATTCCTATCGCCCGGGTACCATTTATGCGGGTGATTTACTTTTGTGGGGAAACAATACGGTTGTTTTATTTTACGATCGTCTTTCTTCTCCTTATTCCTATACCCGTTTAGGGAAAATAGATCAGGCAGAAGGATTGAAAACGGCGGTAGGATATAACGATGTAGAAGTAACTTTTGAGTTGAAAAACAATTAAATGGCAACGCATATGGAATTGATAAAAAATACTGAATTTGGAGGAGAACGCCCTCTGTTTGCTTCGCACAATCTCCACCTGGATCATGTAATAATCCGTGCAGGAGAGTCGGCTATAAAAGAATGTAGCAATATCCGGGCTACTAATTGCCGTTTTGAAGGAAACTATCCTTTCTGGCATGTACATGGCTTTAGCATCGAGAATTGTTTTTTCGATGTTGGCGGACGCTCTGCCCTGTGGTATTCCGATCATCTTGTCATGAAAGATACCCGCATTGATGCGCCGAAGATGTTTCGTGAGATGTCGGATATAGAGATAGAAAATGTAGAAATAAACGATGCCGATGAAGTATTCTGGCGTTGCCGGAACATCCGTATCAAAGACTTGAAGCTACACGGCGGTACATATCCGTTTATGTTTAGCAATGAGATATATGTCGACGGATTGGAGAGCAATAGCAAGTATGTGTTTCAATACGTAAAAAATGCAGAGATTCATCATGCACGGATTACCACCAAAGATGCGTTTTGGGAGGTGGAGAATGTGACCATTTATGATTCCGAGCTGAATGGAGAGTATTTAGGATGGCATTCACGGAACCTGCGTCTGGTAAATTGCCATATTACCGGCGAACAGCCACTTTGTTATGCCCATAATCTGGTACTGGAGAACTGTACCTTTGGACCGGAATGCGACCGTGCTTTCGAATACAGCAGTGTTCAGGCTACCATTCGCGGAGCCATTGGCGGGGTAAAAAATCCGTTGTCCGGATGCATCACCGCCGAGAGTTACGGAGAGATTATTCTCGATGAGCACATCAAGGAACCTGCTTCTTGTGAACTGAAACTTTGGGACGGACAAACCTGTTTTGATGATTGAATATGAAGTACGATTTTGATGAGATAATTTCCCGCCGTAATACCTGCTCTTATAAATGGGATGGAGAAAACGGTGAAGAAGTGTTGCCTATGTGGGTAGCCGATATGGATTTCCGTACCGCACCTGCTATTGTACAGGCTTTGCAGGAACGGGTTGCACACGGAATCTTCGGGTATACCCGTGTTCCTGAGGCATACTATGAAGCCGTGTCGGACTGGTTCGGACGGAGACACGGATGGAAGATACCTTGCGAATGGATGATTTATACTTCGGGGGTGGTACCGGCTTTGTCGGCGGTAATCAAGGCTCTGACCGTTCCGGGCGATAAGGTTGTAGTACAGACTCCGGTATATAACTGCTTCTTTTCTTCAATCCGCAACAACGGGTGTGAGTGTGTCACCAGTTCCCTGGTAAGAGAGTGTGACACTTATCGCATAGATTTCGAAGACCTGGAGCGGAAAGTGACCGGAGCCAAACTGATGGTTCTTTGTAATCCGCACAACCCTGTGGGACGTGTGTGGACAAAAGAGGAACTGGAACGTATAGGTACAATCTGCATTCGGCATGGAGTAACCGTTGTGTCCGATGAAATACACGGCGAACTGGTGTATCCCGGACACGTCTACACACCTTTTGCTTCTTTGTCCGATGAATTTGCCCGGCATTCTGTGACGTGTTTTTCTCCCAGCAAGGCTTTTAATATAGCCGGATTGCAGATAGCTACTATTGTAGCACAGAATGAGGATGTACGCAGAAAAATAGATCGTGCCATCAATATCAATGAAGTATGTGATGTAAATCCTTTTGGCGTAGTAGCAACTCTGGCGGCATATCGGGAAGGCGAGGAGTGGCTCTGCCAGCTGACGGACTACCTGTGGGAAAATTATCAATGCATGAAACGGTTTTGTGCCACCTTCCTGCCTCTTTTTCCTCTGATGAAGCTGGAAGGAACTTATCTGGTATGGATGGACTGCCGGAAGTTGGGCGTTTCGTCTGCTCATTTAGAAGGACATCTGATTCGGGAAGTCGGCTTACATCTCAATGCCGGTACTATGTATGGAGAAGAGGGAGAAGGATTTATGCGCTGGAATATTGCTTGTCCCCGTGCTTCGCTTATCGAGGGGCTGGAGCGTTTCCGGAGTTATGCAGACAGGCATCTTGAGCCAGCTGAAGCATGTGGAGAAAACAGATAAGATAGGATGCGGCTCGGCATTCCCTTCGCTCAAAAGCAAGCTTTTGGCTTGGTACTGCACTCGCCTTTCACTATCTTTGAAGGCGGAAAAAGAAAAGAATTATGCCAGTTATCGAAATAGAATCGCTCCGTCATCCCGGAGTAGAAGTGTTCAGTACGCTTACCGAAGCTCAGTTGCGCAACCGTATCGACCCGCTTCGCGGAATATTCATTGCCGAGAGTCCTAAGGTGATTCGTGTGGCGCTTGATGCCGGTTACGAACCCGTGGCTCTACTTTGCGAGCGGAAACATATTGCGGGCGATGCGGCCGACCTGGTGGCACGTATGCCACACTTGCCTGTATATACGGGCGAACGCGAACTTCTTGCCCGGCTCACGGGGTATACCCTGACGCGCGGTGTGCTTTGTGCCATGCGTCGTCCGGCTCCTCTTACGGCCGCCGAGGTATGTCGCGATGCACGCCGTGTAGCCGTGATTCATGGAGTGACCGATACGACCAACATCGGAGCCATTTTCCGCTCTGCCGCCGCACTGGGTGTAGACGGTATTCTGCTCACGCCCGATTCGTGCGACCCCTTGAACCGTCGTGCCGTACGTGTGTCGATGGGTTCGGTGTTTCTGGTGCCCTGGGCGTGGAGCGAGCATCCTTTCCAGAGCCTTAAAGAGGCAGGATTCCGCACGGCTGCTCTGGCACTCACTCAGCGCTCCGTATCGCTCGATCATCCGGCACTGAAAGCCGAGCCTCGTCTGGCACTGGTCTTGGGAACCGAGGGCGATGGACTTCCTACACAGGCCATCGAGGGAGCCGATTATGTGGTACGCATCCCCATGTTCCACGGAGTAGATTCACTCAATGTAGCCGCCGCTTCGGCCGTAGCTTTCTGGGAACTTCGTGTGCGCTAAGGCAGTTTCCTTGTGTGCGCACACGCCCTGTATGTTATGCGATGCCCAGCAGCTCGATTTCGAAAATTAGGGTAGACCCTCCCGGAATGCCCGGTTGCGAGAATTTCCCGTAGCCCATTTCTGCCGGGATGTACACCTCCCATTTGTCGCCCACACACATGCGTTGCATGGCGATAATCCATCCCTCTATCAGGTCGCTCAGGCGGAAGGCGATGGGTGTTCCTCCGCGGCTGCTGTCGAATTTCTTTCCGTTGATGGTACGTCCGGTATAATGTGCGGTCACGATGCTTCGCGGAGTAGGATGCTTTCCGTCGTTTGCTCCCGAAGCCAGTACCTTATAAAAAATCCCTTTTGGCAGAGCCATTACACCTTCTTCTTTAGCCTTGGCAGCCAGCCATTCTTTGTTGGCCTGTATGTATTCCTGTTTTCCCATTTTTAATGATGATTTGGTTTCTGTGCAAATTTATCACTTTTTTCTCATTTTTTAGAAGCCAATTGTCTTTCCGTAAGCAGGCGAAGAATAAGTACCACTACCCCTGATAAGGCTTCCTGCACAAAGCGGGGAGCCTGTGCTTTATCTGGCTGACCCATGCTTGCAGGTTTTTTCGGGCGGTTTCGGGGCGCATAGCCTCTTCGATAGGCATGTATGCAGGAGTAATACCGTCGGCACGGGCAAACCCTGCTCTGAGGAGTGATTCCGTATCGCTGGTTTGTCCGGCTACCAGCCAGACGGGGATGTGCTGCTTCTGTGCGCTTCTCAGAATACGTTCCGGCAACTTGCCCATGAGTGTCTGCCGGTCGGCACGTCCTTCGCCGGTGATAATAAGGTCGGCATTGCTTATTGTTTCGTCGAAGCGGACGAGACGAAGCAAGAGGTCGGCTCCCGATTTTACTTCTGCCCGGAAGTACTGTATGAAGGCATAGCCCAAACCTCCTGCCGCTCCGGCACCCGCTACTTGCGAGGCATCTCTTCCGAGTTGTGCGGCCGAGTGGCGGGCAAAGAGCCGTGCCTGCCGGTCGAGCTGTTCTACCATCTGGGGAGTGGCTCCCTTTTGAGGACCAAACACAAAGGCTGCTCCATTTTCTCCGTAAAGCGGATTGCGTACATCGCTGGCCAGGAGAAAACGGCATGCGGGCATACGGCTTGAGGGCAGTTCGTCGATGCTCTTGCTCTCGGTGAAGCGGTCGGCCAGTGCCTGCAACATACCCTTTCCGGCATCGCTCGTTCCGCTTCCGCCCAGACCTATGATAAACGTGCGGCATCCCCGGCAGAGGGCATCGGCAATGAGTTCGCCTACTCCGTAGGTGGTAGCCACGAGCGGATTCCGTTCGTCTTCTTTCATCAGAGTCAGTCCGCAGGCTCTGGCACTTTCTATCACGGCCGTACCGTCGGGGGCAATCCCATAAGGGGCAGAGATGCGTTGCATGAGCGGATTGTGCACTTCTGTTTCTACAATGCTTCCGTGCAGAGCCGAAACAAATGCTTCGAGCATTCCTTCGCCTCCGTCGGACATGGGCAGGGTGAGCACTTCTGTGTCTTCTCCGCTTAATGCTTGTGCAAGGGTGCTTTCTACCTCTTCCGAAGTAAGACATCCTTTAAAAGAATCGGTAGCTATTACGATTTTCATAATCAATTCATAGAATGGTAAGGATATAATCAGTGTTTATGTGGAGCGATAACCTGTTGGAGAAATTCGGCAAAAGCCAGTGTAGATTTCTTCCGGTAAACGCCCTGCGGCCAGAAAAGAAAGCCTTGCGTGGCAAGCCGTTCGACCGATAGAATAGGGATTTTTACCAAATCAGGTTCATCGTGTACGGCGGCTTCGGTCAGTATGGTAGCCCATTTGCCTCCTTCGAGCAGGCGGATGATGGTCTGTACGTCGTTCACCTCCATGCCGATGTGCAGATGGAGTTTCTTGTTGGTGCAAATTTCTTCAATTTTCTGCCGTGTGGCAAATCCTCTGGCAGGAAGAATAAGAGGGGTTTGCGACAATTTGTTCAGTGTGATGGATGAGATGGAGGCCAGCGGGTGCGACCGGTGGGCGATGAAGTACAGACCGGAGGAAAACAGGGGCAATGTGTCGAAGTTGCCATCCAGTTTTTCCGGAAGAAAAGAAAGTACACAATCCATGCGGCCTTCTGCCAGTTGCGCCAGGAGTTCGTCCGAAGTAGCAAATGTAATGTTTATCTTTATCTTGGGATGAGCCTGTGTAAATACCATCAGAGCATCGGTAAGCAGGGTACTCAGACTATACGTGGCACCGATGTGCAGCTCTCCCGTTTCCAGTCCCTTTAAATCTTTGATGATTTGTTTTCCGCTTTCTGCATCCTGTATGGCTTTTCTGGCATAGGGCAGGAAGGCTTTGCCTGCTTCAGTGGGTACTACCCGCTTTCCGATGCGGTCGAATAGCAAAATATCCAGCTCTTCTTCAAGTTGCTTGATTTGTTGCGAGAGTGTACTTTGCGAGATAAACAACAGGCGCGATGCCTCCGAGAAATTCTGATACTCGTAGGCTTTCTCAAAGTATTTCAATTGTCGTAATTCCATCCTTTTATCAATCGGTTTTATCGATGAATATCATCGAAATATAGTGTTTTGCAAATATAGTATTATTCTTTTCTCCTTTCTATTTTTGCCTCACAAAATAAATGAACCGATAAGGTGATACGAATCAATTTCTAAAATCTGAATAAATGATGAAAACTTTGTTGAGTATGATTTTTGCCGGTATATCGGTGTTTACGATATCGGCACAGAGTGTAACAAAAGAGGTAACAGACGGCATACGCTATTGCGAAAGCACTTATCCTTACGAAGGAGGCATGCTAATAGCTAACTTTGGTACAGAGCAGCTCAATCCGCTCAATAGCGAAGGAAAAGGATACATCGTGTGGCACAAAGACGGAAAGAATCAGGTGCTGATAGCGGCCGACGGACATTTGTCGGCTCCCAAAGGTATGTGGGTGCACGAAGGCTTCCTCTATGTATGTGATGTGAATAAGGTGATGGTATACAACCTGGAAGACAAGAGTGCAGAGCCTTATACAATCCAGTTGCCCGAAGGGCATCTTTTTGCCAACGATCTGGTGGTGGACGGAAACTATCTGTATATTTCCGTAACGAATACGGATACCATTTTCCGTGTAGATATAACTCGTCCGTCTGAGCCGGGAACTCCCGAGGTATGGCTTTCTGTACCGGGACCCAACGGCCTGTTGTTGTACAAAGGTGCGCTTTACGTGGCGTCTTATCCTGCCGATGGGAATACGGCCGACCGGAATGTGGTATATCGTGTAGCCGATATGAAGAATCCTTTACCGGAGAAGTGGATTGAAACTCCGGGACAATACGACGGGCTGGCACTGGCTTCGGATGGTAAGGCTATTTATTTGACGAACTGGGCTCCGGCTCAAATCTGTAGAGTAGATTTGGCTACCCGTGAGATGAAGGCTCTTGATGTAGACCTGGCACAACCTCTGGTAGGACCGGCAGACATTTCCGTGATGGACGGTTGCATCTACATTCCTGATCTGCCCAATAGTCGGGTAGTGGTCGTAAAAGAAGCGGAATGAGAGTGAGAACTGGAAAACGTCCTTTTGTTTCGTGAATGGATTTTGAAACGGCGTTGTCGGCTATGCGGTCGGCGACGCCGTTTTCATAATCAACGCCGTTGAATTTACGTCCGGCGTCGTCGGATATACTCCATTGTCAGATGATGTCTTTATACCGTTTGAACCTTTCTGCTAATGGAATGTTATTTCGTAGAAAATGATAACTTTGTATATTCCCTTATTCTAAAATAGAATCTTATGATACCTCCTAAAATTGAGCAATCTACCAAAGAAGAACGTCAGGCATTTGTAATCGAGGCATGGAAATGTTTGCACGATTGTGAGTCGTGTGGAAAATGTCACATCCTGAAGGGAAAGGATGCGGAAACCCTATATGCCGATTACATTGAAGGAAAACGGACCTACATGGATGTGACACTGGATATACGGAATAAAAGTTACTGATTAATCGTTTAGGAAGTATTGATAATTTTTCAGAAAACTTGTTTTGATCTTTTACAAAAGAACGCAACGTAGGTCATGAAGAACGGTATTGTTTTGGTGACATTCCTGTGATTCGTTTAAAATATTTCCCGAAAAACGTTTGTGTCGGAAAATTTAGCTTATAGGATATTTCCTGAATAGTCAGATTGGTATGCTTGAGCATTGTTTTAGCTTCGAGGATAACAGATTCTTCAATCCATTCGGTAGCTGTTCTTCCGCTATATTCTTTTACTCGGGAAGAAAGGTAATTGGGAGTAAAGCTTAATCTCTTGGCAAAAAAAGATAAGGAATGTTCAGTACCATGAAAAGAATTGAGTTCCTTAATAAAATCTTCAAAAACCATTTCGCAACGTTCCGGCATTTTCCTTACATGCTCTTTTTCTTTTAACATTCTGGTCAGAATATTGTATATTTTGTATAGAAAAGACGTTGTCAATCCGATCGTCATATTGTCTTTATAATCTGTTTCAGATTGGAGTATACTTTCCATCAGATAATAGTATTTTTCCAATATATGGATGTCGGCATATTGTAAGTCAAGTATCGGCATTGTTTTAGCTGCTATATACAGATTGATGAGATCCTTGGTTTCGATGTGTAATTTTTGTATGAATGAAGACGAGATGATGAAAGGATAGATGACCAGATTCTCACAGGAATTGATTTGAATGATGTTCTCTGGAACATGTAGCGCCATGGTTCCGCTTTTGAGCGTATATTTTTTCAGATTAATTTGAGCCTCCGCTTTCCCGCTGACGCAAAAGATAGCAGCAAATGCATCCATCCGGCTAGGATGCTTGAATAATGTATCATCGAAACCAAGGTTGGCAGACAATAATATATCCGATTTCAATCTGTTTTGTACAAACTGTTTATTGTCTAATTGCTGAATGGATATGGATTCTATTTTTTTCATCTTTCAATTATTTTGTGAGCAAAAATATTTTATAAAATCTCACGATGCAACTTTATTGATTAATAAGAACAATTCCATCTTTAAATTGACCTTTTTCTATGATTGCTTATGGGCGATATTTGCAGACGAAAAATCATAGACAGTCTATTGAGAAGCATAATTATCAATCACTTTTAATAAATGAAGAAATATGAATAGTAAGTATTTTGTCACATTTTTGGCCATACCTATCATTGTCGCAGGATGCCAGGATGAATCACAGAACGATTCGGTGTGTGAAAAAGCAATAAAAGTCAAGACACTGCAAGCTTCAGCTCGTGCATTGTCTGCCGAAAAACGATATTCGGGCACGGTGGAAGAATCTAGTGCAACCTCTTTGAGTTTCTCTGTACCGGGTACGGTCAATAAGGTGTATGTAAAAACGGGCGACCGTGTGGTTAAGGGGCAGATTATTGCATCTATAGACGCAACTACTCTTATAAGTAGCCATAATGCCGCAAAAGCATCTTTGGATCAAGCTCAGGATGCGTACGACAGATTGAAGGTTTTATATGAGAAAAAAAGTTTACCGGAAATTAAATGGGTAGATATGCAAAGCAAACTTCAGCAGGCAAAGTCTATGGAGGAGGTTGCTCGGAAAAATCTGCAGGATTGTAAGTTGATAGCCCCATTTGATGGTGTAATTGCCGGAAAAAAAGTTGAAATAGGACAGAATGTAGTGCCAGGTGTTCCAGTGGTAGAGCTTGTGTCTATGCAACAGGTTAAGATAAAGGTCTCTGTACCGGAAGGGGATATAGCCGATATTCAGATTGGGGATGAGGCAATGCTATGTATTCCTGCCGCAGAAAATTTGTGTCTTGAAGGTCGGGTAGTGGAGAAGGGTATTATGGCAAATCCATTGTCGCGTTCGTATGACGTAAAAATAGCGGTGGAAAATCGGGATCATGTGCTACTTCCAGGCATGGTGACTGAAGTGTGTGTAAAAAATAGCTTGAAGAAATCGGCTATTTTGCTCCCTTCTCACATAGTGCAGGTTGATGAGAAGAATCGGACCTTTGTATGGATAAATCAAGAAGGAAAAGCAAGCAAACGTATAATAGTTTGTGGCGAATATACTTCTAATGGAGTTGTTGTAGAATCAGGAATCGGAGATGGAGATGAAATTATTGTTTCCGGACAGCACAAGGTGTGTGAAGGTTCTGCTATTTCATTGTAAACTTCTAATTTGTGGTAGAAAATGAATCGGAAAAAGCGAAATGCTGTAGAGTGGGCAATGCACTATCGCCAGATCGTTATTTTGGTGGTATGCTGTCTGGTTGCATTAGGGATATATAGTCTTCCTGAAATGCGGAAAAATGAATTCCCGGATTTTACTGTTCGTCAAGGACTGGTGGTGGCCGTCGCACCTGGTAACACTCCCGAGGAGATGGTGGAGCAGGTGACGAAGCCGCTTGAAAATTATATTTTCAGTTATAAAGAAGTAAAGAAGGAAAAAACGTTTTCAACCAGTAGAGATGGAATTGTATATATTCAGGTGGAATTAAACGATGAGGTAAACAACAAGGATGAGTTTTGGAGTAAATTCAAACATGGTATATCTACGTTTAAATTGCAACTTCCTGCCAATGTTCTCGCATTACAAGTATTGGATGATTTTGGCGATACATCTGCACTGCTTATTACCATGGAAAGTCAGGATAAAACCTATCGTGAACTTAAAAATTATCTGGATGATTTGCAAGATAGGTTGCGTACGGTGAAAAGTGTAGGGCGGATGAGTGTATATGGAATGCAGAAAGAGCAGATTTCAGTGATATTGAATCATGACAAGTTGTCAAAGTATGCACTAAATGATCAGTTGGTAGCTGCCAAGTTATTTACAAAAGGATTTAGCACATCGGGAGGTAGGGTGAAAGATGGTTCGTATACTCATCCTATTTATGTAGCTGAATCTTTGAATACGGTTTACGATATTCAGCAGCTTATCGTATATACTGATCCGTTGGGTAATAATATCCGGCTGAAGGATATTGCCGATGTGAAAAAGGAATATGCTCCTTTCGATAGTTATATTACTAATAACGGGAAGAAATGTATTCTGCTCAGTGTGGAGATGAAGAAGGGACAGAATATTGTTAAGATGGGTGAAGAAGTCAATGCGGTTTTGAATGAATATAAGAATATTTTACCGCCAGACGTAGGAATTTACAGAATTACAGATCAGAGTGTAGTGGTGGATGATAGCGTACAGAATTTTTTACGCGAATTGATGATTGCCATCGTGGCAGTAGTGATAGTTGTCATGTTGTTGTTGCCGATGCGAGTTGCATTGGTAGCAGCTTCTACTATCCCTATTACAATTTTTATTTCATTGGGGTTATTTCATGTATTTGGAGTAGAATTGAATACGGTTACTTTGGCGGCTCTGATTGTTACTTTGGGTATGATAGTGGACAATTCAATTGTGATAATAGACAGTTATCTTGAGCGATTATCGGAAGGAATGTCACGCTGGCATGCCTCGATAGAAAGTACCATTCACTTCTTTAAATCAATTTTGTCGGCCACACTTGCTATCAGTATTACTTTTTTCCCGTTTTTGATGATAACCGTCGGACTGGTACACGATTTTCTGTTAAGTTTCCCTTGGGCGATTACTTTGATTTTAGCTATCTCTTTGTTGGTTGCTGTATTACTGGTTCCTTTTATGCAATTCTATTTTATCCGTAAACCGATAGTAAAAGAGCAGGAATCCGGAAAGCGTTTTTCCTTCCTTGATGTTTTACAGCGTTTTTATGATAAGGTACTTGCTTGGTGCTTTTCTTATCCTAAAACGGTACTTACCATTGGAATAGCTTCTATTATATTGGGAGGATTTATGTTGGCTTATCAGCCCCAGAGTATGTTACCAACGGCCGACCGGAATCAATTTGCGGTAGAAATTTATTTGCCAACTGGAACTTCCATAGAAAAAACAGCTATGGTAGCCGATAGTTTGGAACATATTATTCGTCAAGATAAGCGTGTGGTGTCTGTTACTTCATTCAAGGGTTGTAATTCACCAAGATTTCATTCATCATATGCCCCTCAGATACCCGGCCCTAATTTTGCTCAGTTTATTGTAAATACAAAAGGAGTAAAAGAAACTGTTGAGATATTGGATGAATTGGCTCCCCGATATACAAATTATTTTCCGGAAGCTACTATCAAGTTCAAACAACTGATATATAGTATGGCTACTTATCCTATTGAGGTAAGATTGAGTGGAGAGAATCTGGACTCTTTGAAATATTATGCGCAACAAGTTGTGGACTTGATTAAACACATGCCCGAAATGCAGCATGTACGGACTGATCGTAATGAATCGCTTTCTGCTACGGAAATAAGGATTAAGGAAGATGAGGCTTCACGACTTGGCGTAAACAACATGCAATTGGAAACTACATTAGCCATGCGTTATGGTAACGGCTTGCCGCTGGCTGATGTATGGGAGGAAGATTACAATATTCCTGTTGTGGTGAAAAGTGTAAGGTCGGATAAATCGAATAATGTTGACCTGATGAATGAACAGATTCCAGTATATGGAGGAGTGGGGCATGTGCCTTTAAGACAGATTGCCGAGGTAATTCCCGTTTGGAAAGATGGACAGATAGTGCGTAGAAATGGTATAAACCTCATTACCATATTGGGAGAACCGGTAAGAGGTTGTAATACTTTAGCAGTGACTAATAAAGTTGATAAATTAATCAAGGATTTACACTTACCTGCTGGGATAAAAGTCACATATGGTGGAGAGTTAGAAGAAAATCAAGATAATATGCCTACCATTATGATTGCTTTACAGATTGCTGCATTCATGATTTTCTTTATTCTGCTAGCACATTTTCACCGGATAAATATTGCATTGCTTATATTCGGGAGCATGGGATTATGTGTTTTTGGTACGGCTATAGGTTTGTGGACTATGCAATTGGATTTTGGAGTGACTTGCGTGTTGGGCATTACAAGCCTTATGGGTATCATTGTCCGCAATGGAATTATTATGGTAGATTATGCTGAGGAATTAAGGGATAAGGGCTTATGTGTGAAAGATGCTATTTATTATTCGGCTTCTCGTCGTATGCGTCCTATCTTTTTAACCTCGGCAGCTGCCTCTATGGGAGTCATACCTATGATTTTAGGGGGTAGTGGTCTTTGGATGCCAATGGGAACAGTTATTTTCTTCGGTACACTGATTACAATGCTGTTTTTGTTGACAGTGCTTCCTGTATGTTACTGGATGATATTTAGCGGGAGTAGCAAGAGGCGAAAAAAAATGCTTCAATTAGAAAATCAATGATTACATAAAATAGAATATATGAAAATAAGATTTCTATTATTAAGTATATTGTATGCAGGAGCTACATTGGGGCTTCCTGCACAAGAAAAACGAGTCCTTACACTGGAAACTTGTAAGATGTTGGCTTTGAAGAATAATGCGGATATACAGACAGGTAAAATGGATATAGAAGTGGCAAAGCAGACGAGAAGGGAAGTTTTTACCAAATATTTCCCTAAAGTATCGGCTGGGGCTGTTACATATAAGGCTGATGATAATCTGATAAAGGGAACCATACCTCCTATACCACCTCTCGGACTGGAAACTCCAACGGAAATTGGTGTATTGGAAGAGGGAAATTTGGTAATGGCTTCTGCCCTGCAACCTGTTTTTGCTGGGGGACAGATTGTTAATTCTAACAAGTTGGCTCAGGCTGCCTTGGAGGCTTCACGCTTGCAACTTGATATGACGATGGATAAAGTAGAATTGGAAACAGAAGAGTATTTCTGGAAAATAGTTTCTTTGAAAGAGGCAGAAAAGACGCTTGATGTACTCGATACGTTGTTGTGCAATTTGCATATGGATGTAAGTCTTGCCGTAAAAACAGGTCTTACTACCCAAAATGATTTACTGACTGTACAGTTGAAGCAGAATGAATTGCAAAGTACTAGATTACAAGTGGAGAATGGCAAGGAGCTTTCGTGTATGGCTTTGTGTCAGTATATAGGTATTCCGCTTGATTCCGCCAAATTTGTAGATGTACCTGAATTATATGCCAATATAAAAGCTCCAGGTGAATATATGACTGATCATTCTACTGCATTGCTTTCACTTTCTGCTTATAAGTTGTTGGAAAAAAATGTAAAAGTTCATGAATTAAAACGGAAAATAACTTTGGGACAACAACTCCCAACAGTAGGAGTCGGTTTTTCATATGCATATGAAGACCTGATGTTTGATAAGAATCGTAATCACTGGCTTATGATGGCTACAGTCAGTGTACCTATTTCTGACTGGTGGGGTGGAAGTCATAAGTTCAAACGTTCCAAATTGGAAGAAAAAAAAGCTATATGTCAACAGCAGGATGGTAGTGAGAAATTGCAATTGAAAATGCAGCAAAGCTGGAATTTGCTGACAGAATCGTATAAACAGATTATACTTGCGGAATCAGCCGTTAAAGAATCGGAAGAAAACCTTCGGATTCAGACCGATTATTATAGTTCTGGTATAACTTCTCTTTCAGAATTACTTGATGCACAAGGGTTGTATCAGAAAAGTCGTAATAGGTATTCGGATGCTTGCATCGACTACATGAAGAAGGTATCGCAATATTTACAAGATACGGGACGGTGAAATAAGAGAAAAGTCTTTTGTTATGCTGTTTGATAAGCTGCCGGACGATGTACTAATGTGAGGGGAAAATTGTTTGGCAGCTTTTATATGGATAGTTAGAAACAATAAAGCATAGAAATATTGGAATGATTTCTATGCTTTGTTGATTATTTTTTAGTGAACTCTTTTTTTAATAAGTCGACTTCATTCGAATTAATATTTTTCCACCATTGTTTTTTTTTGAAATTCATCAAATATTGGGTGCGAATAATGTTGTAGGTATTATCCGTATTTTTAATAAACTTATAGTTAATATACCCTATTGATAAATCGAAATTTATAGTAAATATGTCATCCATACTATAGGTATTGATAAGGATTAAAGTCTTGAAAAAATAATGTTTCTTCACCTTCTTCCTTTAGCAGAATATGATCCTGATGCATAAGCCATCCTAAAGCTAAGGCTAGTTCCATATCTGATAAATGACTTGCTGATTTCAGTTCTTTAAAAGACCATATACGGTTATCTGCAATAAGTTTTCCGATAAGTTCGGCATTTGATTTTACATTGTTGTTTTTCATAAGATGAGAGTTTTAAACTTTTATTAAGACAAATTTAATCTTCAATTGTCCAATTTGAAAGGTCAAAACTCTCTGTATGTTGTTCTGAATCGTATTTTCAATAAGATTGTTTACAGAATTTCTCTTGCTATCCACGCGCAAGCTTCGGCATCGGCCAGAGCGTGGTGATGGTTTTCCAGGCGGTATCCGCAGGCCGCGGCTACGGTATGCAACTGGTGATTGGGGAGTGTAGGGAATACTTTGCGGGCTACGCACAGAGTATCGTAAAACGTGTAGTCGGGATAGTCCATCTGATAGACCCGGAAGACCGCCTTCAGGCAACTCTCATCGAAAGGGCGGTTGTGTGCCATGAGTGGGAGTCCCTCGATAATCGGTTCAATCTGTCTCCATACATGGGGAAATACCGGTGCATCTTCGGTATCTTCACGGGTGAGTCCGTGTACCTTTGAGCACCAGTAATTGTAATAGTTCGGCTCCGGATTGATCAGCGAGTAAAAAGTATCTGTTATCTCACCGTTTCGTACTACAACTACGCCAACGGAACAGACCGATGAGCGCTGGTTGTTGGCGGTTTCGAAATCGATAGCTGCAAAGTCTCTCATGTATCCGTTTGCTATATATCTTATCGTTTGGTCACGGTAATCATAAATGTAACGGCCACTATGGCAATGGAGATTCCCACAATGATGTTTGTGGTGAGTGGTTCGCCAAACATAACTGTTCCGACCACGATGGCCGTAATGGGTTCGAATACGCCAAGTACCGAAGCTTTGGTGGCTCCGATGTTGCGCGAAGCGATGGCAAGTGTAGCCGTAGAAACAATGGTGGGCAGAAGAGCAAGTCCTACGAGGTTGAGCCAGTCTGCTCCGGTAGTGATTCCAGCGGTTATTGCGGTATCGGAACAGAAGATTTTCCCGAGAAATACAATTGCTCCTACCGTAAGGGCATAAAAGGTGAGCAAGGAATTGGATATGCCGGCAATGACCTTGCTACGGTTGATGATGACGATGAAAAGTGCATACACCAGTGCCGAGGCTATTGAAAGCAATACGCCAACGGGGTTGATGGTTTGCGAACCGTCGCTTTGTGTCATGATAAGTACCCCACCAAAGGTAGCGGCAATGGCAAGCCATACCGGCCATGAGGGGACGACCCTCAGAAACACCATGATGATGGCCACAAGAACAGGGTAAAGGAAAACCAGTGTGGTGGCCAGTCCGGAGGCGATGTATTCGTATGCATCGAAAAGGAAGATACTGCTTGCGGTGTAAAGTAAGCCGAGGGCAAACAACACACCAATCTGCTTTCCGGAAACTTGAAAACTTTGTTTACGGAGTATCAGAAACAGTCCTAAAAGTATTACCGCAAAAGAGTAGCGGAAGAAAAGTATGGACTCTGTAGCAGCACCGTTTTTCATCAACGGAACCGCAAACAAGGGATTCAACCCGTATGTAATGCCGGTGATAATTCCTGCCGGATAGCCGATAATGGCATTCTTGCTTAGTTTCTTCATGCGATGGTAGATGTTATGTGTTTAAGATGCAAAATTAATTATTAAATGACAAACGTATGTGTGTCCGGGAGATTCTTCCCAAATGTTTTGGCTTATGGATTATCTCAGAAAAGGATCAATTGTACTCAGCAACTCTGCCTTTTGTATTACGCCGCTGGTTCTCCAAAGCACTTCATCCCTGCGAAATAACATTAGGGTAGGGACGGACTGAATTTGATACTTTTGAGACAATGTGTTGTGTGTATCTACATCAATCTTGATAATTCGGATACGTTCTCCCAGTATATCTTTAACTTGTTTCAAAATCGGGTGCATCATTTTACAAGGTTGGCACCAAGTGGCAAAGAAATCTACCAATACAAGCTGATTTCCAGATACTACATCATAAAATGTTTCCATTGCTTTCTGCTTTCGGTTGTTCGACATAGACAAGGCTACCTCCCGAAAGAAATAGCCTTGTATCTGATTTATAAAAAACAATGCAAATGTACTAAAAGCAGACAAATGGTTTCGATAATCGTAGAAGAAAATGTGAAGTTTTCAGAAGAAAGCCTGTAGAAATATGCTCACTCAAATATGATAATCTGTATCTTTGCACAACTTTTTTTAAGGTAAGAAGAATACAATGGATGCAATCGTTACTCAGATGATTATTCTGTTTATTCTGGTAATCATCGGCTATTATTTGAGTAAGAAGAAAATGATGGATGCGGATTTCGACCGCAAACTTTCTGGACTGGTCATCAACGTGACATGTCCCAGTCTGATACTTTCATCGGTGATGGGCGACACACTTCCTGACAGAGGATTGATTCTACCCTTACTTGTGGTAGGTTTTGCTACCTATGTCATTCTCATTGGAGCCGCCTTTTTGCTTCCGCGCTATTTACCTGTCAAATCGTCTGATCGTGGTATTTATAGTTTTATGTTGGCATTTGGTAATGTGGGCTTTATCGGATATCCTATTGTTGCTTCTATTTTTGGAGCCAATGCAGTATTCTATGCCAGTATCCTTAATTTCCCAAGCACTTTACTGATATTTGTGTTTGGAACTCTCTTTATTTCAGACGGTCAGGGGAAAATGCGCTTTGATTGGCGTACTCTCTATTGCCCGGCTATGATAGCTTCGTATCTTTCTATTCTGATTGTCGTAACAGGGTGGGTACCTTCTCGTGTCATTGGTACTCCGTTTTTTCTATTGGGGAATGTCACCGTGCCTGCAGCTTTGCTTATCATTGGCTCATCTATTGCTCAGGTTCCTATTCGCCGGATGTTCGGCAATACGGCTATCTACCTGATGTCGTTTCTGCGCCTGATGCTGGTACCACTCCTTATTCTGTACCTCTCACGCCTTTGTCGGGTAGATGAGACCATTGCCAATATCAATGTCGTGCTGGCGGCTATGCCCGTGGCTTCGTATGGTACTTTGTTCTGTATCCAGTATCAGAAAGGGGAGGTCATCATGGCAGAAGGTACCTTCCTTACCACTTTACTTTCTGTGCTGAGTATTCCGTTGCTGACGATGTTTCTTTAAATTTATTTTAGCAGGGTTGCGTATGTCTTTTCTGATTCATACGGTAGTATTTTCCGAAACTGGGCTAGTATCCGTTCGCGTGATTCCTGTGGATTGCGGTCGGGGTGGCAGGCCTCCCGTCCAAAGAGACGTTCGGGCGTGGTGAGCAGTGACCATCCCCAGCCATACTCCCGTCCGTGACGGTCGCGGGGATAGGTAAAATTTTCCGTCACGATATAGCCGCCCATTTCCAGTCGGGTGAGATAAGCATCGAAGCGGCTCCGCATCTTTGGTCCGGTAAATCCACATGCTGCACGTAGCTCTCGGGTAATCAGGCTGCCTTCGCCTTTCAGAATGTCAAGAATACTTTCTTCAATGCTTCCTGCTTCCGGATAAGGAAAAATGCTCCGCCGGTAATTGCAGAAGTCGGGCCACCACTCGCGGCTGATGAATGCGGCTTTGTCCTTGAAGAATTTGCCGTATGCGCATCCACTCTCTTGCAGAATAGCGCCTTTCCATTCCCAAAGTGGCCATTCCCATCCGCCGTCGGGTAAGCGGGTGTACTGGCACTCTTCGTCTACGGCTTCTTCGGCCGACCATCCGGCAATGCCCATGCTTAGCAAGGGCAGGAAACCCGTTTCATTGATGTAGTCAATCAGTTCGGGGCAGGAGTGTAAGGATTTGTTTTTCATGCTTACGTTTACTTTTCAATGCAAGATAATAAATAAAATGGAATATATTGATGCGTGGTATGAAATAAAACAGGCACCATGATATCCTTTCTTGTATAATCATTTAAAAAACCAGATTATTTAATGGCTGAGATGTTTGGGAGTTTTCGTATCTTCGCAAACAAACAAAACAATCGATAGAGTATGAGAAAAAGAATGACTAACCTTTCGGCTACATTGCTGGGAGTTACCGTAGCGGCTTCTACTTTGTTCTCGTGTGGAAGCCAGCAAAAGGAATCACCGATGAAAGCAAAAGTAGAGGAGTATGCCTCTGTAGAATTGAAATCGGATCTTGTAAACAATTTGAGTGACAAGGAGAAAGAACTGGTAAGAATATTCTTCCAGGTGGGAAAGATTACTGATGATCTTTTCTGGAAGCAGACTTTTGGCGACAAGAGTAAGCTTGACACTCTTACCGATAGCTATGCAAAAGAGTTTGCCATGATTCAGTATGGAGCGTGGGACCGTCTGGATAACAACAAACCTTTCCTGGATGGGTATGGCGAAAAACTGGATGTGTGCAACTATTATCCTCACGATATTACCGAAGCGGAGTTTAACGCGTTTGAAGATGCAAATAAAGACTCATGGTATACCGTAATCCGCCGCAATGAAGATGGTTCTTTGAAGAGTGTATGGTATCATGAAGAGTATGCTCCGGAAATAGAACGTATCTGTTCCTTATTGGAAAAGGGGGTTTTACTGGCAGAAGATCCGGGTTTAAAGAATTACCTTGAAAAGCGAATCGAAGCATTTAAGACGGATGATTATCTGGAGAGTGATCTGGCATGGATGGACATGAAGGATAGCAAGATTGATTTTGTGACAGGACCTATTGAAACTTACGATGATATGTTCCGTGAAACCAAAGCATCGTACGAGTCGTTTATTTTGCTGAAGGATGAAGCCAGAAGCAAAGACCTTGCCAAGTTTGTAGCGATGCTTCCGGCTCTTCAGAAAGAGTTGCCTTGCCCGCCGGAATATAAAACATTTGTACCGGGTACATCGTCAGACCTGAACGTGTATGATGCGGTGTATTATGCTGGTGATTGTAATGCGGGAAGCAAGACGATTGCCATCAATCTGCCAAACGATGAAAGAGTGCACGCATTGAAAGGTACACGCCGTTTGCAATTGAGAAACTCCATGAAAGCAAAATTCGATAAGATTCTCTTGCCTATCGGACAACTTGTCGTTACTCCCGAACAACAGAAGTATCTCAACTTTGATGCATTTTTCTGGAATGTGACTTTCCACGAAGTGGCACATGGACTGGGTGTGAAACAGACTATTCGTACCAATGAAAGTGTAGATGCGGTAATGGGTACGGAAAAGACTTCATGGGAAGAAGCAAAGGCTGATATCTTGGGCTTGTTTATGGTGACCAAGCTGATAGAAATGGGTGAAATTACAAATATTACGGCCGAAGATGCAATGGCTACTTATATTGCGGGTATCTTACGCTCGGTTCGATTTGGTGCAGCTTCTTCGCATGGTAAGGCTAATATGATGTGCTTTAACTACATGGAAAAAGCAGGTGCATTTGCACGTGATGCCAAAGGTCAGTATGTCATTAATTTTGAAAAGGCAAAAGAGGCAATGAATAGCTGGGCTGCATTGATTCTCCAGACACAAGGCGATGGCAATGTGGAATTTGCCAAGAAGTACAGAGAAGAGAATGGTGGAATTACTTCAGAACTTCAGGCCGATCTTGATAAAATTAACGGAGCGGGTATTCCGCGTGATATTACATTTGTTCAGGGAGAAGACATTCTTTTTGGAAAAGCTGAATAATCGTAATCTGAGATAATAAAAAATGCGGCTCAAAAATAGTTTGGGTCGCATTTTTTTATTTTATGTTCTTATCATGCATATTTCAATGTGATATGTTTTGTTTGTAGGGGTTATGTGTCAGGCTTCTTTATTTTTTTCTTCTTTGTCGGATTGTTTTCTGAAAATCTGTGCTGCGATACTTCCTGAAAAGTTATGCCATACCGAAAACATGGCTCCGGGTACGGCTGCCAAAGGGAACATGGCAAAGTGTGTAGCAGCAAGTGATGTGGCCAAGCCTGAGTTTTGCATGCCTACTTCAATGGAGATGGCCGAGCGTTTGGATGGTTCACTTCCACTTAGGGTAGCGAGAGCATAGCCTAATGTCAGTCCGAATACATTGTGGAGAATAACTGCTATGCCCACAATCAGACTACACGAAAGGATACTGGCAGAGTTATGCGCTACAATGATACCGATGATGAATGCAATAGACAGAGTGGAAATCATAGGTAGTAATGGTACTATCCGTTGAGTAGTCTGTCTGAAGTAATGATTGGCGGCAACACCCAATACAATAGGGATAATTACTACTTGTACGATACTTAAAAACATACCTGCTATGTCTACTTTCACCGACTCTCCGGCAAGTATCCAGACAAGGGCAGGGGTGAGTATGGGAGCCAGGAGTGTAGAAACTCCGGTCATCGCTACACTAAGGGGTACATCGCCTTTAGCCAGATAGCAGATGACATTGCTTGCCGTTCCTCCCGGACAACATCCTACGAGAATCACTCCGAGAGCGAGCTCTGCTGGTAATGACAACAACTTGCAGATGAACCATGCCAGGGAGGGCATGATGAGGAATTGTGCCAGTTCGCCTACAAGGATGTCTTTGGGGTGTTGCAAAACTGGTCTGAAGTCGGAAGGACGGAGTGTGAGTCCCATACCGAACATTACAACACCCAGCATCGGGGTAATGGCCGAAGTTCCTATCCAGGTAAACGAGGAAGGGAAAAAGAGTGCTAGGATTGTTACCAGCACCACAACGAAGGTAATGTGAGCGGCAATCCATGCAGATATGGTGATGAATTTGTTTTTTCTTGTCTTTTGACACATGGGTATATAGTTTTGATTAGAATTAGTCTGCAAAACTATAAAAAATCGTGTGAATCTTGTCTGAAGTCTTTTATAATAACCTTACCCAATGTCGGCAATTTTCACTAGTTGCAGATTTTCAATATATCGGGATATGTTCTCAGTATGTAAATTCTTTGTTCGTTATTTCGTTAATTAACAGATGCTTTATTCATCAAAATAACCAGCTACAAAAACAAACAGTTCAGCAAGTCAACCTTGCTGAACTGTTATAAATAATTTATTTTTCAATAATTGAAATGGTTATTTAGAAGCAGTACTTCTTTCAGAAGATTGCATCTAAGATCAATGCAAAATTACAGATTGTCGTTAGTCAGAGTATTACCCTTGTATTCTCCTGTCAGAGTCTTGAGGAACTTAACGATATCGGCAGTTTCGCTTTCAGTAAGGTTGACACCAACTTCATACTTAGCCATGTCGATTACAGCTTCTTCAAGTGTCTTCTTTGTTCCATCGTGGAAATAGGGACCTGTCAGCTCGATGTTTCTAAGTCCAGGAACTTTGAATCTGTGCATATCACGCTCGGTTTTAGTTTCCTTGTTACGGCCGTGATCTTCGAATGTTATCTCAGTACCTCTGTCCCCGAAGTAGTCTGCTCTCATACCCATCAGTTCGTATGATTGTCCTCCAAGATTTTCTCCAACGTGGCATGTAGCACAGTTATATTTCTTGAACAAGTCATAACCGTTTATTTCTTCAGCTGTAAGTATATTTTTGTCTCCCTTCAGATATTTGTCGAATCTAGAGTTAGGAGTAATCAGTGTGCGTTCGAACTCCTGAATAGCATCAGTAATTGTAGCCTCTGTAAATCCTTCAGGATATACTTCCATGAATACTTTTTCGAATGCCTTGTCTTCGGAAAGAACCTTACAGATATCATCGAAAGATTTATGTCCCATTTCGATAGGATTGAGTGGAGGACCACCAGCCTGTGCTGCCAGTGTTGCTGCACGTCCGTCCCAGAACTGGACAAAATTATAGTGAGCATTGAATACTGTAGGAGCATTTACACCACCTACCTGTTCCTTTATACCTACAGAAAACTGCTTGTTGTCTACACCGGCAGTATTCAGCGAATGGCATGTAGCGCACGATACGGTATTGTCAGCAGAGAGACGTGTGTCGTGGAACAGCATGTCTCCGAGGATAACCTTGCGGATGTCAACAGGAATAGAGTCGTGGATAGGACGTACAGGCTCGTTTGCAAACTCTGCGGCTGCAAGAAGGTTAGGATATGCCTGTGCTCTGTAGTTCTTAATCCAGTCAAGGGAAATTTCTGCTTTCTTGGCAGTCATTGATGAACCCCAGTGTATGAGGTAATACTTTGCCAATGGCATAGTTCCATCTTTGATTACCTTTTCTACTTTTGCCAAATCTACTTCACTTATTTTTTCACCGTTTTTCAGAGCTGTCATCATAGGCTCAACGTCAAACTCTCTGTATCCTTTCTCGATGTCTTCCTTCACCAACTTGCCTGCTACAGGGAAATTGGCATAGAATGGAAGTTTCGGGGTAGCCGAGTGACATTCCATACATCCTCCGTCGGTAAGTATTGCAAGCATTCTCTCGTTGGCTGCAAGCGATTCAGAAGGAGCTTGGTTTACAAGCCGGTAAACTGTTACAGCACCTGCTGCAATCAGTAATGCTACCAAGATAATTTTTTTCTTCATAATCTCAAATTTTAAATGTTAGTTTCCTATTCTTAATTATTCTCTGTTATAAAGATGTACACTCTTTTGTGCTGCCGGAAGATAGTTTACTCCGTACCAGCACATCTGGAGCGATATAAATCCTGCTATGAGCAATCCATACAGCAGTTTCTTGCTCTTGTATGTTTTCTCCAGGCGTATGTGTATATACAGCAGATATACAGTCCATGTAATGGCAGCCCAAGTTTCCTTAGGGTCCCAACTCCAGTAGTTGCCCCAGGCATCCTTAGCCCATATTGCTCCCGTCAGCATTCCTATTGTGAGGAAAGCAGTTCCGGTATATACCAGCTCGTCGGCAGTAGTTGTATATATTTCCTTATGCTTTTTCAGCCCGATACACCCTATTATAAATGCACAGCCAAGTACGGAGTATGAGAACATATATACAGTGACGTGCGGAATAAACCAAATGCTTTGCAGGGCTGGCATCAGTGACTGGTCGTGTATTTCGGGTTTCAGGATGTTGATTATACAGAACACAGTCGATAGCAGAGTAGAGAATGAAAGTATCCATCGGTATTTCCATCTTAAATATGTGATTAGTCCTGATATGCCCATGAAAAGTGAGTACCATAGTCTGGTTTCACCCATGGTTCGGAGCGGAGGTCTCTGCAGATATATCCATAGCTCTACGATAAATACCAGAAAAACAATACTGCCTGCCAAACTGGTGGCTACGGCTATTTTTGATATTCCATTTCTTATAGCCGAGGTCACAGCACTGATAATCCACAAGATTACAGAGACAATGGTGAATATATAGAATATGTCCCAGTTTATTGTCATCTTTATTTATATTATTGAGGTTTATGATTATTCTTTTAAAGTCTTTTTTTGAGGCCCTCCGATAAACATCCCGATAGCTCCAGCTATTGTCATTATTATACCTATCAGCTGTACATATTTCCAAGGCTGGCGTACTATTTGCAGAATACAGTATTGCGGTTTGTCCGAGCGTGTGTCATAACTTACGAGATAAATATCTTCGCCCAGATTATATTCATACGGATGGTTTACCTCAAGACTTACTTGTGATGATTTTCCGTTTTCTCTGTCGGAAATCTTTACTTCTGCAACATAACTTTTTGGCATTCCATTCTGATAGTGTTCGACATTGAAATCAATTAACTGCATATTATAGTCGAGATAGAAATGCTGGCCTTCCATTGTTTGTGCCTCATTGTTCTCGCTTTCGAAGAATACTGGTATTCTGGCTGTCACAATGTCGCTGCTGCCCATGAATCCTCCGAACAACGCAATCCATACTCCAGCATGGTTGAGAAGGAATCTCCATCTTTTCTTTTTTCTTGACTTAAATCCTCTGATGGTTATGGCTGCAAGATGTGAAAGCAGAATGAAAAGTATTGATACGAAAATCCATGATGACATGAAATTGTAGAATCCAAGTCGTCCTAATAGTCCGCTTTCGTTTTCCGCATCTACTGCAGACATCTGCGGAAACAGACCTATGACTAAGGTACCGCAAATAAACAGAAACAGGCTGAAGGCTGTGGTTTTGGGAGATACAATGACTTTTGATATATTGCTTTCGCTGTTATTGTCGTGGACGAGCGTATAAATGGAATAAACCCATATTGCTCCAAGAATAACATTCAATGGAAATTCAAAAAAATGAAACGGAAAGTTTCCTGCACAGAATTGGATAACGACTGCTGCCATTATTAGAAAGAATGGTATCAGGTAGGAATTCTTCGTCATTTAGGTATTGTTATAGGTGTACAATAATAGTTCTTGTGTAATTTATTGCAAAAATAATAAAAGCTATCTATTTTCAATATTATATGATATGAAAATTGTATTGATTACAAAAGAAAAGTTTGAAAATCATAAAGCGTTACTTTGACAGAAACTTGCTGAAGAGATTTGCTTCTATTGATTTGTAAGAGATGGGCATAATATTTTTATTATAATATAGTTTCAGCAGTGGAATATGAAGTGTGTCAAAATGGAATGTGCTCTCTTGGGTTCTTGACAATCTGTTTTTATAAGCCTGGATACTAAAGTGAGACGGTCTCATTCTTTTTTCGGATTGAGAAAGACATTCTTTATACGAACATAGATTCATGTTTTTATTCGTTTGTTTCAGCCGACGCTGTCGGCTGTACATTTGACATCGTCGGCTGTACCGCCAACAACGGCAACTCTATAATCGACGACGTCGATTGTAGCCTCCAACATTTATCAGCCTTTTATCACTTTACATGAGTGGTTTACAGTTCGGATAATTCCTCTTTTTGTCTGCTTATTATAGCAGGTTTTTGGTAAATAAAAAAGTCGCTGAAAATAAGCGACTTCATTATGGTTGGCTCTAATTTGTTGCAGTTTTGATTATAATATTTAATTTGTCATATCGGAAAATCCCAGTGCTGACTGTTTGAAAATCGAGTTTGCCTACAGCTGATTTCCTCTTTTAATTCCCTTTTAATAGAAACACTGTATTTTAGTAAAGTTTCTTTCACCTATGCCTGTATATGGCATATTTCTGAATATAGATTTGCAATACTTAAATAATAGAATTGAGTGTTAATCAAATGACAAAGCAATTTAGAATATCTCATTAGAATAATTATAACAAGGGAAACAGTATAATACTTAAGTTGAAAAATATTTAAATACAATAATTATGGCAACAAAAAAGCTTTCAGATGAATTTCTGGAAAAATTTCTCAATGACTCGGCATGGAAAGAACTTTCAAGCAACTTTCAGTGGACGGAACAAATGCTTGAAAAGCATAAAAGTAAAGTGGATTGGGAAAAGATATCCAATAATAGCAGTATCGTATGGACTCCAACTATGTTAGAGAAATTCAAAAAACTCATTGATTGGGAGGAACTATCCAAAACGGATTGTGAAACTATCTTAACCGAAGATTGTTTGGAACAATTTAAAGATTATTGGGATTGGGCTGAACTATCTGATAATAGAGACGTTGAGCTTAATTATCAACTGATTGACCGGTTTTTAGATCGATGGAATTGGTATAAACTCATCAATCGCTGGAGTGAAGATAAACTGTATAATATAGATTTTCTGGAACGGTATGCAGATAAAATTCCATATTGCAAGTTGCAGAATTCTCGTCTATGGGATAGACTTGTGGAAGAACGGACTAAAGAACTTAAAAACGAAGTGATAGTTTAAGACTTAACAGTATAATTTGAGTATTTTCAAGATGTATAAATAACAAAATAGAGAGAATATCATAATGAATTAAGAAATATCCAATTGTTTTGTTATAAAACAATTGGATATTTCTACATCTATGCCTAACTTTGGAATAGCTTCATAAGTAATATTGTGGCATAATATTAATATAAAATCAAGTATTTATGGCAGCAAACAAATTCGGTCGGTATGTATGGCTAGTTGATTTAATCAGATGCCATCCATATATATCATTCAAAGAAATAAGTGACAAATGGGAAGACTGTGGATTGGGTGATGGCAAACCATTACCATGGAAGACATTTATGAATCATAAAGAGGCTGTACAGACAATCTTTGATATAATCATATCATGCGACGCCAAACGTGGATATGGATACTATATAGAAGATGCAGATTTGTTGGAGGGGAATTCCTTTCGTTCATGGCTGATAGATTCATATGCTACACTGAACCAGCTCCAGGCAGACAGAAAGTTGGATAAACGTATATCATTCGAGAAGATTCCTTCAGGGAATAAATATTTACAGATATTACTTCAGGCAATGCGTCAGAATTGTGTGGTAGAAATTACCCACCAGGGCTTTGGCAGGTCCCACGCAAGCACGTTTCAGGTGGAACCTTATCATCTTAAGGTTTATAACCGTCGTTGGTATCTAATAGGATGGTCGGTATATTATGAGGAAATAAGGACATACGCACTTGACAGGATTCTCAATGTCAAAGTTACGGATACAACATTTAAACTTCCTGATTCATTTGATATAAATGAATATTTTGAAGGATGCGTAGGCATTATAGCTGACGGAGATATTGATATTGAGCGTGTGGTAA